>Ga0070706_100000056_pt1 | contig 137252 bp, 147 predicted proteins | sample KBSK5501metaG_FD_65476 | JGI IMG/M metagenome (GOLD analysis project Ga0070706, IMG submission 65476) | Corn, switchgrass and miscanthus rhizosphere microbial communities from Kellogg Biological Station, Michigan, USA - KBS K5-50-1 metaG | ecosystem: Host-associated > Plants > Roots >...
GAACCAACGACCGCCGTGCCTCCGTACGCCCCGCCACAAACGCGCCGCGAGGCGACCTGGCCGCCGATCCCGCCCAGGCTTCCGGCCCGCAGCAGGTACGCGACCCCCTCCTTGCCGATGACGACTACACGTCCGAGAGCCGGCAGCAACGCGGCGCCCACCGACCCGAGGTCAGTGTCTCCCGCGTTCAGCTGCTCCCAGTTCGATGGCGCGAAGTACGACCGCACCGCACCAAGGTCTGGCGCCAGCTGGAGCACCGAGTCGCTGTAGCCGAACCCCGGCCCGAACGAATTGCCTGTGACCACGTACACGCTCCCGTCCGGCGCGATGGTCGGCCCTGCCGGCGACCAGATGCTCCCTCCCCGGCCCGCCGGCACGGTGTAAACGCGCGACCGCCCGCCGTTCAAGGGAACTGCGACCACGTAGCCGCGGTACTGGCCGCAGTCGCCAAACAGCCCACCGAACGGCACGTAAACGTTCCCCGAGCCGATCGCGAGCGCCCCGCGCAGCTGCTGCACAGCTGGGGTCGATCCAGGCGGGTCGACGTCGACCTGCCACTTGACCGAGCCGTCGACCAGGCTCAACGCGAAGAGCACGTGATGGTGGCCGCGCAGGTAAGCGACGGCGTACGCCCGACCCGAAGCCGGGTCCGCTGCCGGCGTGCCCGTGATGCCGGAGACCGGGTGGATGTTCCCGCACGGGAGCGTCGATGCGTCGACCGGATCGCCCAGGTGCCGCATCCACACCTGCGCCCCGGTGAACATGTCGAGCGAGTACACAGTGTTGTTCTCGGTCGCCACGATCACGTGTCCCGCGACGATCAGAGGCGACGCGTAGACGTCGCCGTCGACATCGACCTTCCAGGCGACGCTCGGCTTGTCCAGCGGCGGCTCCGACGCGCCGACTCCCGAGCGTCCCGCGTCGTGGTGGTACTGGGTCCAGTCGGAGGAGATGGCCGGGCTCGGGGTCGGTGAAACGCTCGGCGATGGACCGGGCGCCGACCCCGTGGTGCAGGCCCCGGCGCACACCGCCAGCGCCAACCAGAACGAGACCCCTCGGATCAGATCCCCCAGGCGAACTTTCTGGCCGGGTTGAGTCGCGCCCTCTCGGGCGCGATCAGCTCCACTCGCCCCTGCATCGCGATCCCGCGCCTGGGACCCATCGCATCGACGACCATCGCCGCGCGCGGCTCTGACTTCAGGTTTCGCAGCTTCACCCCGTCGACGTCGAAATCGAGCGATCCGTCGTCGTTCATGGTGTACATGACCGGCACCACGTGCGGCCAGCCCGCGGGTCCGACCGTAGCGAAGCGCGCGATCCGCTGCGAGCGCAGGAACTCCAGCTCCGCGTCACTGAACACGGCTCACATCGTAGAGGCCTCTAGACTCAACAATTCACATGGCATTGACGCGGGAGAGCGTCGGCGGCTACACGATCACGCGACGAGAGCCGGTCGCTCATCTCGAAGGGTCCTACCTCGAGCTCGAGCACCAGCGCACCGGCGCGCGCCACGTCCACATCGAATGCGCCGACGACAACAACGGCTTCGCCGTCTTCTTCCCGACGCCGCCCAACGATTCCACCGGCGTGGCCCACATCCTCGAGCACGTCGTTCTAGCCGGCTCCCAACGCTTCCCGGTCCGCGACCCCTTCTTCAGCATGACGCGGCGTTCGCTTGCGACCTTCATGAACGCGCTCACTGGATCGGACTGGACGATGTACCTGTACAGCACGCGGAACAAGAAGGACTACATGAACCTTCTCCAGGTCTACCTGGACGCCGCGTTCTTCCCGCGGCTCGCCGAGGACTCGTTCCAGCAGGAGGGCATCCGCTTCGAGTTCGAGCAGCGCGACGACGCGAAGAGCGGCCTCCGCTACAAGGGCGTCGTCTTCAACGAGATGAAGGGCGCCCTCGCCACCCCGGGCGCCGCCGTCGACCGCGCCGTCGGCAAGACCCTCTTCCAGGGCATGCCCTACCAGTACGTCTCCGGCGGTGACCCGCGAGACATCCCCAACCTGACCTGGGACGCGCTGAAGGCGTTCCACGCGCGCTACTACCACCCCAGCAACGCGCGCTTCTACACGTACGGCGACCAGGCCCTCGAGGCGACCCTCGAGGCGATCGAACGCCACGCGCTGGGGCGCTTCCAGCGCACCGAGATCGACTCGCGCGTGCCCAACGTCAAACGGCTCACGAAGCCGGTGTCCGCCACTGAGCCATACCCCACGGCGCCAGGCGAGGACATCGCACGCAAGGCCCAGGGCCTGACCGCGTGGGTCACCATCCCCAGCGCCGACTCCTTCCGCACCCTCGGCATGAAGGTGCTGGCCGAGGTCCTCCTCTCCAACGCTGGGTCACCCCTCCGAAAGGCGCTCATCGACTCGGGGCTCGGCAGCGCGCTGGCGGACGGCAGCGGCCTCCACGACGACTTCAAAGAGGCGGTGTTCGGCGCTGGGCTCAAGGGCATAGTCGCCGAGGACTCCGAGAAGGTGCAGGGCGTGGTCCTCGAGACGCTCGAGCGGCTGGCGGACAAGGGCGTCGACCAGTCGCAGGTCGACGCGGCCATCCACCACCTCGAGTTCGAGAAGCGCGAGCGCTCGAACGCGGGCTTCCCGTTTGCCCTCCGTCTCCTGTTTGCCTCGCTGCCCGCCTACCTGTTCGGCGGCGACCCGCTCAGCGCGCTCAACTTCGACGCCGACCTGGATCGCCTTCAGGCCGCGCGGCGCGAGGGCCGCCACTTCGAGAACCTGATCCGGTCCGAGCTGCTCGACAACACGCACCGGGCGCTACTGACGATCGTCCCCGACCCCGAGCTCGAGGAGCGCCAGCGCCGGCAGGAGCTCGATCGCCTCGCGGCCATCGAGTCGCAGCTCACCGACGCCGACCGCGCCCGGATCGTCGAGGAGGCGCTGCGGCTGAAGGCCGACCAGGACGCCAGGCAGGACCTATCCGCGCTCCCTACCCTCGAGCTGACGGACATCCCGATGCAGTTCGAGGACGTGCCCAGTCGCGACGACAACGTGAGGCGGGCGCGGATCGAGTTCTATCCGCAGCCGACCAACGGCATCACATACCTCGACATCCGGAGCGACTTCTCGTCGCTGACCCCAGAGCAGAAGGACCTTCTCCCGCTCCTGGGCCGCGCGCTCACGCAGAGCGGCGCCGCCGGGGCGGACTACGCGGAGATTGCTCAGCGCATCGCGTCGGTCACCGGCGGCATTGGCGCGGCCGCCCAGGTGCAGTCGGTCGCGGAGACGGACGACTACTTGCAGTCATTCGTCATCTCCGGCCGGGCACTCGACCGCAACGCGGAACCGTTCGTCGAGCTGCTCACCGATCTCGCGGCGCGTCTCGAGGTCGAGCCCAAGCGCCTCAAGGAGGTCATCGCCGAGATCACAACACGACTCGAGACATCTCTGGCCGGCCTGGGCTTCCAGTTCGCCGTCCTGCGAGCGCACTCGAAGCTGACATCCGAGGGCGCCGTGAACGATCGCCTGCAGGGCATCGGGATGCTGCACACGATGCGGCGCCTCGCCCGGCTCGACGATGAGGGACTGAAAGACGTCGTGCGCCGGCTCAACGAGGTCCGCCGGCTCGTCTTCAGGAGCGACGCCCTGCGCATCGTGGTGACCTGCGAGCAGTCGATGATCGAGCCGCTCGACGAGCTCCTGGCCGGACTCGTCGCGGCGTTCCCTGAAGACGGCGATTCCCGGCAATCGGTGAAGCTCGAGGCGCTCGCGCCGGCCCCGGAGGCGCGCACCGCGCCCGTGCCCGTCGCCTTCAATGTGCGCATCTTCAAGACAGTGCGCTACACGCACCCTGACGCCCCCGCGTTGCTGGTGCTCGCCAACTACCTGCGCGACACGTTCCTGCACCGCGAGCTGCGCGAGAAGGGCGGCGCCTATGGCGCTTACGCGCAGGCCGGCGTGGCCAGCGCGACCTTCTACTTCGGCTCCTACCGCGACCCGAACATCACGAAGACGTACGACAGCTTCGACCGCGCTGTGCGGTGGGTCATCGACAACGACGTCGAAGCGGAGCCGCTCAAGGAGGCGATCCTCGGCGCTTGCGGCGACGTGGATCCTCTCGAGTCGCCGGACATCAAGGGCCGCCGCGAGGCGACCAACCGGGCCACGGGCTTCACCCGCGAGAAGCGCGAGCTCTTCAAGCAGCGCCTGCTGCAGGTGACCGGAGAGGACCTGCGTCGCGTGACCAGTGCGTACCTGCTTGCTGCGCCGGCCGTGCAGACCACCGTCGCCGGCGCCGACCTGGTCGAGGCCGCGCGCAAGGAGCGACCCGCGCTGTTCGAGGTGATCGCGCCGGTCTGATCGCTCCTGGCTGACTAGACTGGGCGCACATGAAGCCGATCTGGCGCCACGAGCTCGTCTGGCCGGCCTTGCTGATCGTCGTCGGGGTCTACTTCCTTCTCTCCAACCTCGGCTGGCTCAAGTGGCTGCAGGCTGACATCTTCTGGCCGCTCGTGCTCATCGCGCTGGGCGTCTGGCTCATCGCGCGCCGCGGCTGGCGCTGAATGATCTGGAACCGCAGCCCCAGCATCTTCTGGGGCGCCATCCTCGTCATCGCCGGCGTCCTCTTCCTCCTCTCGAACCTCGACATCAACATCAACTGGGACTTCGTCTGGCCCATCTTTCTGATCGGGTTGGGCCTGTGGCTGATCGCCGCCCGCGTCGGGCCTGGCGGCGCGTGGGCCGACGTCGACAGCACTGAGCCACGTGAGGAGCTGACCAAAGCTCGGCTCGAGATCGCGGTCGGCAGCGGACGCGTCGACCTGAAGTCCGCCACCCTCGGCGACCCGCTGTACAGGGTCCACATCGCGCATGCGGGCACCGCCCCGGAGGTCAAGCTGGACCGCGCCACCGGCACCCTTCGCATCAGCCAGCGGCTGGACTGGTTTGCCGGCGCCCGGCGCCTCCGCATCGACGGCCAGGTCTCAGACGCGATCCCCTGGGAGGTCAGCTGCAGCACGGGCGCGATCCGCGGCAACTTCGACTTCGCGAGCGCCGAGCTCACGTCGTTCGAGTGTCGAACAGGCGCAAGCCAGATCGACCTCGACGTCGCCGCGCCGAAGGGCAACGTTCCGATCCGCATCGAGGGCGGCGCCCTGACGGTGAACATCGTGCGCCCCGCGGGTTCGGCGATCCGCGTCCACGCGTCGGGTGGCGCGATCCAGATTCGCGCCGACGGCGCGCACCTGGACGGGATCGGCAGCCGCGACTGGCGATCGAGTGAGTTCGATTCGGCCGTCGAGGGCTACGACGTCACCGTGCAGGGCGGGGCGCTGAGCGTGAACGTCACTTCCAGGTAGTGCGCTACACCTACCGCTACCGGAGCTTCTTCTGGCCCGCGCTCTTGATCCTGGCCGGCGTGGTCGCGCTCCTGGTCAACACCGGCCAGATCCCCGTCGACCGCCTCTACCAGTTGTTGAACCTGTGGCCGCTCGTCCTCATCGTGATCGGCCTCGAGCTCATCCTTCGCCGCACCGTCCACGGCGTGATGGGCGATGTTGCGATGGCGCTCATCGTCCTGCTGGCGATCGTCGGCGCCGCGGCATACGTGACCGTGTCGCCGAACCCCGGCAACATCAACAAGCTCGACACAGAGCAGGGCCTGGGCGAAGTCAAGACAGCGCGGGTCGAGATCAACGCCGGCGCGGCCACCATCAACATCTCGAGCGCCGCCAGGTCTGACCTGTACCGGGCCCACGTCGATTACTCGGGCCAGACGCCTGACGTCCACTTTGACGCGGGGACCGGAAGCCTGATCATCTCCCAGCGCGGCAAGAACTTCCTGCCTTTCCAGCCGCGACACTTCGCCGTCGACCTGAAGATCAGCTCCGAGGTGGCGTGGGCGATAGACCTCAACACGGGCGCCGCCACGACCACCCTCGACCTTGCTGACGTTCACCTCTCGTCGATCAGCCTCAACACCGGCGCCGCCAAAGACGAGATCACGCTTGGTCCGGCGACGGGCGTCGTGCCTGTCGAGATCAACGGCGGCGCGCTCACGGTGAACATCCACCGCCCGGGTGGGACAGAGGCGTCGGTTGACGTATCCGGTGGCGCCGTCAGCCTGAACGCCGACGGCAGGAACATGCACGCGATCGGCCACCTGAGCTTCGAGTCGCCGGGCTATTCCGGCGCCACGAACAGCTACCGCGTCGAGGTCAACGGCGGCGCGTGCACCGTAAGGCTCGACAAGACCGCGGAGTCATAGCCTGGCGTCGAGGGCGTCGACCCTGGCTCGGTAGATCCCGGCCGTCGCCGGGCTGATCGCCGCGCGAAAACCTCGGGCGGCGGTGTCGAGCAGCTCACGCAGGTCCGGCTTCAGGACCCCAGCCGCCTCGAGGACGCGGACCAGCGCCGCCGCGCGTTCCGCCCCGCCGAGGAACGCGTCCTGGCCTGCGGGAAGGGATCCGAGCTCGCCGGCCTCCCGCCGCAGCCGAGCCTCCAGGGCGGCGCTCTCCTCGTCGCCTCGCGACAGGAGGGTATCCGCGGCCCTAACAGCCGCCGCGGAGGCGAGCCGTCCCTCCAGAAGGCGCCCGTCGGCGGCCGGGTTCGCGGCGGCGGCTGGGCACAGGCCCACCACCTGCTGCGCGCCGAGCTCGACCCCCTGCCGCTCCAGCTCGGCGATGACGTCCGACGGCGTGGTCTCGTCGGCCCGGAACAGGTTCATGGAGAGCTGGACCCGCCGGCCGGGCAGCTCGAAGACCAGGGCCTGGACTCCACGCAGCCCCGCCCTGGACTCGCGGATCGAGCGCGCCAGCGCGCGGGCGCCCACCAGGTCGATGTCGTAGAGGATCACGTTGAACGCGACCAGGGCGCGCCGGGCGCCGACGCACACCGCGCCCGCGGTGGCGTGGAGGTCGGGCCCGCCCAGGCTCGGTGTGGCTCGACCCGCCCGGATGTCCGCGAGCGTGACGCCCTCACCGTGACCGTAGAAGTACACCGGCACCCGCATCTCCGACCACACCCGCCGGCCGACCTCGTGCGCCAGCTCGCGCGCTTCGTCCAGCGATGCCCCGGCCAGCGGGATCACGGGCACCACGTCGGCCGCGCCGACGCGGGGGTGGACGCCGTGGTGTGAGCGGAGGTCGATCCGCTGCGTCGCTTCGCCGATTGCCGCCGCCAAAGACTCGGCGATCGCCGCCCGGTCGCCGGCGACCGAGATCACGACGCGGTTGTGGTCGGCGTCCGGGTCGACGTCGAGCAGGTGAGCCTTGCCAGCGGCCGCGACGATCGCCCCTATGACCTCGTCGCGACGCCCCTCTGAGAAGTTCGGAACCGATTCAAAGAGCATTGAGCGGTTAGCGTAAGTTGCCGTGTCCGGGCCGGTCGCGCTGGTGTACGGCGAAGAGCTGATGAGGCATCAGCTGTCGGAAGAGCACCCGCTGCAGCCGATCCGGGTCAAGCTGGCCGTCGATCTCATCCGCTCGACCGGGCTCATCGAGCACAGCCATCTCCTTGCACCAAGGCCGGCGACCATCGCCGAGCTCGAGCTCGTCCACTCTCCCGAGTACGTGGACCTGGTGCGCAAGCTCAGCGACCCCGCGCAGCGCCGCCACGTGCCGGCGCATGCCATCGACGCCGCGGGCTTCGCCACCGCGGACAACCCCATCTCTGACGCGCTCCATGAAGGCACGTCGATGGTCGTGGGCGCGTCGATCGTGGCCGCCGAAGCCGTCGCGGGCGGGGCTGCCCTGCATGCGTTCAGCCCCTCGGGCGGGCTCCACCACGCGCATCGCGAGCGCGCTTCGGGCTTCTGCACCTACAACGACGCGGCCATCGCGTGCCAGTGGCTCAAGAAGCGCGGGCACCGGGTCGCGTACGTCGACGTCGACGTCCACCACGGCGACGGAGTCGAGGGCGTCTTCCAGGCCGACCCTGACGTCCTGACCATCAGCCTCCACGAGAGCGGCCACTGGCTCTTCCCGGGCACGGGCTTTCCCCAGGACCTCGGCGTGGGGGAGGGCAGGGGCACCGTGGCCAATCTCCCCTTCGTGCCCTACACGTGGGACGAGCCCTGGCTGCTCGCCTTCGAGAACGTCGTGCCGGCGCTGGTGCGCCGGTTCAAGCCGACCGTGCTCGTCACGCAGGACGGCTGCGATTCCCACCACCTCGACCCTCTCGCGCACCTCGCCAACACGACGCGCATCTGGCCTCGGGTCGGCCGGGTGTTCCACGAGCTGGCGCACGAGCTCTGCGAGGGCCGCTGGCTGGCGCTGGGCGGCGGCGGCTACGCCATCTACGAGGTCGTGCCGCGAGCCTGGACGCTGCTCTTCGCCGAGATGGTCGAGAAGCCGGAGCTCGCGGCTGAGGTCGACGATCCGAGCACGGTGGTACCGGGGATCGAGGCGCAGGAGAGGGTCTGGACCGCGCTGCGCAAGGACCTCGATCGCCTCGGCGAGGCCCACGGGATGGAGTTCTAGACGGAGTAGGTCCTCAGGCAGCGCGTGCACACACGCGCCCGAAAAGTCTTGCCCGCAACCGTCACCCGGCCCATCTGAAGGTTGGGCAGGAACCTCCGGTTGACCCGGTTCTTCGCGTGGCTGACGTGATGTCCATATTGCGGCGTCTTGCCGCAGATCGCGCACTGTTTGGCCATGGGTTACCTTCTGCCTGGAGTAGGGAGGCGCGCAACATCGCAGGATCGCTTGCGCGCGGAGCCGAATTGTACCATGAGCCTTCAGATGGCCTCCAAGACCACCACCGCGCTGATCCAATCCCGTCAGTGGGGCCGGATCGAGGTCTTCCCCTCGGCGGTCGCCGCCATCGCCGGCCACGCCGCCACGCGCTGCTACGGCATCAGCGGGATGGCGGGGCGCGGCCTCCGGGACGGGTTTGCCGAGCTCCTGCGCCGCGAGAACGTCGACAAGGGGGTCGACGTCGTCCAGGTCGAGGAGGGCCTGGCGATCGACGTCTACGTGATCGTGCAGTACGGCATCCGCATCTCGGAGGTCGCGCACAACCTGCAGGAAACGGTCAAGTTCGAGGTCGAGCGGTCGGTCAACGTGCCGGTGGTGAAGGTCAACGTCAACGTCCAGGGCGTTCGGGAAGAGCGCGCCTGAGTGGTGGCGACCATCAAGGTGACCGGCGTGGATGGCCCATTGTTCAAGCGGGCTCTGCTGGGCAGCCTTTCCTGGCTGTCGTCGAACCATGAGGAGGTAAACCGCCTCAACGTCTTCCCGGTGCCCGACGGCGACACGGGGACGAACATGCTGCTCACGCTCCAGTCGGCGGTCGAAGACGTGAAGGAGTCCGGGGCCGCCGAGGTCAGCAAGATCGCCAAGCTCGCGTCGCACGGCAGCCTCATGGGCGCGCGCGGCAACTCGGGCGTCATCCTCTCCCAGATCTTCCGCGGCTTTGCCCGCGCCGTCGAGGGCAAGGGCTCGCTCACTCCGGCCGAGCTCGCGGCCGCGTTCGAGGAAGCCGCGAACGCCGCCTACCGCGCCGTCAACAAGCCGACCGAGGGCACCATCCTCACCGTCGCCCGCGAGGCGGGACGTGCGGCCGCCACCGCCGCGAGTGCTCCCGACGCGACCGTACCGCGCGTCATCGCCGCCGCGGCGGCGGGAGCGAAGGCCGCCGTCCTGAAGACCCCCAGCCAGCTCCAGATCCTGCGCGACGCGGGCGTCGTGGACGCCGGCGGTTTCGGCCTCCAGCTGATCCTCGAGGGCATGCTCAAGACGGTCGAGGAGTCGGACCCCGCGTTCGCCGCCCTGGCCGACGTGAGGAAGCCGGCGCTGTCAGCGGCGGCGCAGGTCTCGCTCGACCTTCCCGAGGGCGGATGGGGCTACTGCACGGAGTTCTTGATCGAGGGCACCAACCTCGACACGGAGCTGATCCGCGGCCAGATTGAGGCGTTGGGCAACTCGGTGCTGGTCGTGGGTGAGCCTGAGCTCGTGAAGGTCCACGTCCACACCGACGACCCGACCCGTGTCATCAACCTGGCCGGCGGCTACGGCAAGCTCCTGAAGCTGAACGTCGGCGACATGTCGACGCAGCACCAGCGCATCCTCGACAGCGAAGGTGCCGCGAAGAACGGGACGCGGCCCAACGGGATCGGCATCGTGGCCGTCGTGGCCGGGCGCGGGCTGGTCGAGATCTTCCGCGGCCTCGGCGTCGACGTGATCATCGAGGGCGGTCAGACGATGAACCCCAGCACGCAGGACATGCTCACCGCAATCGAGTCCGTGCCCTACGACGAGGTGATCTTGTTGCCTAACAACGGCAACGTCGTCGCCGCGGCGAAGCAGGTGATCGGGCTCACCAAGAAAAAGGTCCACGTCGTCGAGACGCACAGCGTCCCGCAAGGCGTCTCCGCCGTGGTCGCGTTCCGGCCCGAACGGCCGGGCGCCGAGAACCTGGACACGATGAAGGCGGAAGCGGAACGCGTTCAGACAATCGAGGTCACGCATGCGGTCCGAGACACGCGCTCCAACGGCGTCAGGGTCAAGAAGGGGAACGTGATCGGGCTCATCAACGACCGCCTCGAGTTCGCCGGCGACGACTACGCCGAAGTCGTGAAGCAAGCCCTGGGCAGGCTGGGCCCGGACTCCTACGAGCTCGTCACCGTCTACCGCGGCGAGCAGGCCAGCGACGCCGAGATGGCCAGGCTCGAGTCAGAGATTCGCAACCAGTACCCGGGCCTCGAGGTCGAGGTCCAGCACGGCGGCCAGCACCACTACCCGTTCATCCTCAGCGTCGAATAGCCACACTTGAGTCGTAGCTTCGCGGTCGTCACCGACTCGACCGCCGACCTGCCCGACGAATGGCGCGACCGCCACGGGATCGAGGTCGTGCCCCTCAAGGTTCTCTTCGGCAAGGAGTCGTTCCGCGACCGCGTCGACATGACCGACGAGCAGTTCTTCGCACGCCTTGCCGTCTCGAGCACGCTGCCCACGACGTCGGCGCCGTCGCCCGGGGAATTTGCCGACGTCTACAGGCGGCTCGCCCGCGACCACGACGGATGCATCTCGATCCACATCGGCGAGCAGCTCTCCGCGACCGCGGAGGCGGCGCGCGTCGGTGCCTCGTCAGTCGACGGGTTCCAGGTCAACGTCATCGACAGCCAGACCGTCTCGATGCCGATCGCGTTCCTGTGCCGGGTCGCCGCCGAATGCTCCACGCTCGAGGAGGCGACCGCGGAGGTGGAGAAGCGCGTCCCGAAGGCGCGCGTCCTGGCGCTGCTCGACACGCTGCGCTACGTCGAGCTGGGAGGGCGTGTCAGCCGGGCGCAGGCGATGATCGGGACGATGCTCGACCTCAAGCCGCTGCTGCTCGTCGCCGAGAAGGAGATCAAGTCCGTCGATCGCGTACGGACGCGGTCGCGCGCGATCCCGCGCATGATCGAGTTCTTCCGCAACGAGATGCCGGTGGAGGCGCTCGCCGTCGTGCATGCCCAGGCGGCCGACGAAGCCGAGGAGATCGCGAGCCAGCTTCGGAAGGAGCTGCCCGAAAAAGAGGTCCCGGTCGGCCAGATCGGGTGCGTCCTCGGCACCCACACGGGCCCTAAAGCTCTGGGTCTGGTCTACCTCAAGAGCTAGTCAAGGCGAAGTTCGCGGCGAGCTTCACGTTGTGGCCCGGCAGCGGCCACACGCGGAGCACAGGCGGCGTCACGGCGACGAGACGTGGCACCGCGATCGTCATCAGCCGGAACGCCCGCTGCTGTGAGCGGCCCCATGCGAGTCGATACCGCTCGCGCAAGGACCGAGGCAGCAGGCCGGCGGTGACGACCTCGAACGGGATCATCGCCGGCCCAGGCACCAGCCTCAGCGGCGGCCGCAGGACGAGCCGTCCAAGCTCGAGCGCCAGCGGTCCCACCTCCAGCGTTTCGGCGACCATCGCGTTCACGTACTCGCCGAAGGCGAAGTACCCGGCCGGGAACCTCTCGCGCGGGATGCCCAGCAGCTCGCCGAGGAGCTTGGATTCCTGGAAGAAGTCCTCGCGGTCCTGGGTGGTGAGCGGCTTGACGAATCTCTCGTAGGTGACCAGCGCGGAATCGACGAGCGTCGCGTGGACCCACAGCAACAGGTCGGGGTCGAGCGCGCGGTAATCGCGGCCGCGGACCTTCGCGTGGGTCTGATTCACAGCCCGGGCCGCGGCAAGCGCCGTATCGCGGTCGCCGAACACGATCGCCATCGTCATCCGGATCGTGCGTCGCAGGCGCCGCACGGGCTGGGTGCGGAAGTCGGAGTGCTCGTCGACGCCGGCCGCGACCTTCGGATGCGCCAGCTGCATGAGGAGCGCCCTGCCGCCGCCGAGGAGCAGCACGTTCTCTCGGTTGACGCGGCGCGTGACCGATCCCTCGGGGTAGAGCCCACCCGACACGAGGTTCATTATTTCTCGACATGGCGATGGGGCAGCAGCTTTTCATCTTCGGCGCGGCCTTCCTCGGCTCGGCTGTCGAGGCAACAGAGGCGCTGACGATCGTGCTTGCGGTCGGTCTGACACGTGGCTGGCGCGAGCCACTGCTCGGCACGCTGGCCGCGGTCGTGGCGCTCGGCCTGCTGGTGGTCGTGTTCGGCCAGCTCATCGTCACGCGCGTCCCCGAGGAGGCGCTCAAGCTCCTGGTCGGCACGCTGCTGCTGCTCTTCGGCCTGCGCTGGCTACACAAGGCCGTGCTCCGCTCGGCCGGCGTGGTCGCCATGCACGACGAGGACCATGCCTACCAGCAGACGGTGGCGCAGCTCGGCGCCGCGGCCGCGGGACGCGATTGGGTCGGCTTCATCCTCGCCCTCAAGGGTGTCTTCCTCGAAGGGCTTGAAGTCGTTTTCATCGTGATCGCCGTCGGTGGAACCGGCGGCGGGATGCCGGCCGCGGTCGCGGGTGGCCTGGTCGCGGCCGCGGCGGTGGCTGGTGCCGGACTCGTGGTCCGCAAGCCTCTCGCGCGGGTGCCGGAGAACACTCTGAAATATGCGGTGGGCATCCTCCTGACGAGCCTCGGCACGTTCTGGGCGGCCGAGGGCATGGGCGCCTCCTGGCCCCTCGACTTTGCCTCCATCCTCGGCCTGGTCGTCGTGTACCTGGTCGCCTCGCGGCTTGCGATCTTCCTCATCCGCAGGCCCGCGGTCGCGTGAGCTTCCTGCGCGTCGCGGTGCAGCGAGTCGTCGGTCTCTTCGTAGGCGACTGGCTCCAGAGCGCGGTCGTGCTCGTGATCATCGCCGTCGGGTGGATGGCGGTCTTGCGGTTCGGCCCTCCGGCACTCGCATTGCTTGTCCTTCTCCTCGCGGTCCAGCTGGTCTGGTTCGCCCGCGCCGAAGGGAAACGGGCCAGGTCGTAGCCGCCGCGCCGTGTCGTCGCGGTCGATACTTGGAAAATACCTTTGATGGCGATCCTCGCCCTTCCGCACGCCCTCGACGCATCGGTCGAGCGCCTGAAGGACATCGGCCCCAAGAACTCGAAGCTGCTCGCCAAGATCGGCATCCTCACGGTGCGCGATCTGCTCCTCACGCTGCCGTTCCGCTGGGACACCTTCGCGCCGTCGCCCATCGCGGAGCTGGTCCCTGGAGCGCAAGCCTCGGTCGTGGCGACCATCGTCTCCATCAAGCTCGTCACCACCCAGCGTCGCCGCATGCGGCTGGTCGAGGCGGCCGTCGCCGACGAAAGCGGCATGCAGATGCGGGTCGTCTGGTTCCACTCGAGCTTCGTCCTCAAGCAGCTGCACGCGGGCGACCGGGTGATCTTCGCGGGCGTCGTCGAGAAGAGTCGGTTCCGCGGCCAGCCGGGCATGGTCAACCCGCAGCACGAGCGCCTCGACGGCCCGGGTGCGCCGCAGAAGGTCCGCGAGATGACGCCGAAGTATCACCTGGTCGGCGGCCTCTCGTCGCGCAAGGTCGCCGAATGGGTGGACTCGGCGATCGAGCTCTCCGGCCAGCTCGAGGACGTCGTGCCGGAAGACGTGCGACAGCGCAACGGGCTGCTGACCGTCACCGAAGCGGTGCGCGTCGGCCACCGGCCGGCTAGCGTCGAGGACTTCGCCAGGGCGCGCAAGCGGATGGCGTTCGCCGAGCTCTTCGAGCTCCAGACCGCGTTTGCCGTCATGCGCGCGGGCATGGCGACCGAGCCTGCGACCCCGGTCCCTTACCGGCAGGAGGTCATCGACACGTTCAAGGCCGGACTCGGCTTCGAGCTGACACGCGCGCAGAGGAAGGCGACGTGGGAGGCGTTCCAGGACATGGCGAAGTCCGTGCCCATGAACCGGCTTCTCAACGGCGACGTCGGCTCCGGCAAGACCGCGGTGGCGGCGGCCTGCACGGCGATGGTGCACGCAGCGGGGATGCAGACCGTGGTCATGGCGCCGACGGAGATCCTTGCCCGCCAGCACCTGCACAGGTTCCGCGCCTATCTCGAGACCAGCTTTCCCGACCTGAAGGTCGAGCTGCTCATCAGTGGTCTCAGCGCCCCTGAGCGCCGCCGCGTCCGCACGGCCGCCGCGTCGGGGCACTGCGCCCTTCTGGTCGGGACGCACGCGCTCATCGAAGACGAGGTGGAGTTCGCGAACCTGGGCCTCGCCGTCGTGGACGAGCAGCATCGCTTCGGGACCAGGCAGCGCGAGCTGCTGCGGGCGAAGGGAGCGGGCCGCCCGCACTTCCTCGCCATGACGGCGACGCCGATCCCGCGGACGCTCGCGCTCGCGAGCTACGGCGAGATGACGGTGTCGGTCATCGACGAGCTGCCGCCGGGAAGGACGCCGGTCACCACCAGGGTCATCGAGCGCGAGGACCGCGCGCAGGCGTACGAGATCGTCCGCGCCGAAGTCGCGGCCGGGCGCCAGGCGTTCGTCATCTGCCCCTTGATCGACGAGTCGGAAGCGCTCGCGGCCCGTTCGGCGACGGCCGAGTTCGAGCGCCTGAAGAGCGAGGAGCTCACCGGGCTCGGTCTTGGCCTTCTCCACAGCCGGCTCAAGGACAAAGACGAGGTCATGCAGCGCTTCGTCGCCGGCGAGATCGAGGTCCTGGTCGCCACCGCTGTCGTCGAGGTCGGTGTGGACGTGCCGAACGCGAGCGTGATGATGATCGAGGGCGCCGAGCGATTCGGCCTCGCCCAGCTGCACCAGTTCCGCGGCCGCGTCGGACGTGGCTCCGCGAAGAGCTGGTGCCTCCTCCTGAGCGACGACCCTTCAGAGGCGGCGCTCCACCGCCTGCGCCTGGTGGAGCGGACACTCGACGGTTTCGCGCTCGCCGAAGAAGACATGAACATCCGCGGCATGGGCGAGCTGATGGGGCCGCGCCAGCACGGCATGTCCGACGCGGCGATGGAGTCGCTCCGGACTCCGGTGCTTCTCAACGAAGTTCGCCAGGAGGCCGAGCGCGTGCTGGCTGTCGACCCGACCCTGGAGGGGCATCCGTCCCTCAGGGCCGCGGTCACAAGGCGCCTGCAGCTGACGTCCATCAGCTAGGCCGGCCGGGGAGGCTCTCTCGGACACGCCCGATACTTAGCGCGATGGAACCCTCGCCGCTTCGGTTGACGGAGTACAGCCACGGGGCCGGTTGAGCCTGCAAGCTCAGCCCGGTGGAGCTAGGGCAGGTACTCGGGGCGCTGCCCCCGATCGTCGACCCCAACGTGCTGCACGGTGCGGCCGCCCGCGACGACGCGGCGGTCTACCGCATCGCGCCCGATCGCGCCCTGGTGGCGACGATCGACTTCTTCACGCCGATCGTCGACGACCCTTACGCCTACGGCGCCATCGCCGCGGCGAACGCTCTGAGCGACGTCTACGCCGTCGGCGCGCGGCCCCTGTTCGCCCTGGGCGTCACCGCGTTTCCGCGGGCGAAGCTCAGCGCCGGGCTGCTGGAGAAGATCGTCAGGGGTGGCGCGGACAAGATGACGGAGGCCGGCGTGGCGGTCGTCGGCGGCCACTCGGTCGACGATTCGGAGCCCAAGTTCGGCTACGCGGTCATCGGTGAGGTCAACCCAGCAAGCGCGATCGATCACGAGGGCGCGCGGGCGGGTGACATCATCTTCCTGACCAAGCCGCTGGGCTCCGGTCTCGTCGCCACGGCGATCAAGCGCGGGCTGTGTCCACCCGACGTCGAGCAGGCGGCGATCGCGGTCATGACCACGCTGAACCGCGCCGCCTCGGAGGCGATGGTCGAGGCCGGCGCGACCGCGGCCACGGATGTCACGGGCTACGGGTTGATCGGCCACCTCGCGAACCTGCAGGGTGGGGCGGAGGTCGACTTCAAGGCCGTCCCCTTCATCGAAGGCGCGCGCGACCTGGCGATGCGCGACCTCTTTCCCGACGGGAGCCGGCGCAACCATGCCGCGTATCGCGACCAGGTCGACTGGAGCGGCCTCGGCGAGACCGAGCAGATGATGCTCTGCGACGCGCAGACCAGTGGCGGCCTGCTCGTCGCGATCCCCGCCGAGAAGGCCGGCGGGTTCCGGCACGGCACCAGGATCGGCGTCATGCGCGACGACGGGGTGATCCGGATTCTCGCGTGAGCAAGCTGCGCGTGAGCGGCGGCGAGGCCCGCGGCCGCCGCCTCAAGGCGCCCAAGAACATCAGGCCGACCCAGGGCATGGTCAAGCAGGCCATCTTCAATATGGTCGGCGCGCGCATCGACGGCGCCGCCGTCATCGACCTGTTTGCTGGCTCCGGTGCGCTGGGCATCGAAGCGCTCTCGCGCGGCGCGGCAAGCGTGACCTTCGTGGACCAGCAGCCGCGCGGTCTTGCTATCCTGCGCCAGAACTTGGACGCCCTCGGCTTCAAGGAGCGCGCACGTCTCGTCCGGAGCGAGGTGGTCCGGTGGCTCGAGGTTTCGGCCGACGCGGTCGGCGCCGCGGACCTCATCTTCCTCGACCCTCCTTACGAGGACGTCGTGCTCGACCGCGCGCTGGCGGTGCTCGACCGCAAGGTGAAGGATGCGATGGTCCTCGCGGAGCACTCGCGGCGGCAGGAGCTGCCCCAGCTTTCGCGCCTGCAGGTCGACAGGCAGCGGCGCTACGGAGACACGGTAGTGACGGTCTTTCGCGCCTAGATGGCACGCAGCGCAAACCCGCCTCCGAACTCGAAGGTCGCCGTCTATCCGGGCAGCTTCGACCCGTTCACCAACGGCCACCTCGACGTCGTCAACCGCGCGTTGGGCATCTTCGACAACCTCATCGTCGCCGTGGCCGCGAACCCCGAGAAGCGGCAGCCGCTGTTCACGGTGGAGGAGCGGCTGCAGCTGATCCGCGCGTCGCTCGAGGGACGCGAGCGTGTCGAGGTCGCGAGCTACACGGGTCTCACGGTCGAGTTTGCGCGCGCGAGAAGCGCGAGCACGCTGGTCAAGGGGCTACGCGCGTACTCCGACTTCGACGCCGAGCTTCAGCAGGCGCTGATGAACCGCAAGCTCGCGCCTGACATCCACACTGTCTTCCTCATGTCGAGCTTTACGCACATCTTCGTGTCGTCAAGTATCTTGAAGGACATCGCGAGCTACGGCGGCAAGGTCTCGGACCTCGTGCCGCCGCCGGTGGCGAGAGCGCTGAAGGAGAAGTTCAGATAAAGGTCGACGAGCTGCTTGACCGTTTCGAGTACCTGATCCAGAACGCGCGCCATGTTCCGCTCTCGACCCAGGTGATGGTCAACGAGGACGAGATGATGGAGCTCATCGACCAGGTCCGGTTCAACCTGCCGGACGAGATCAAGCAGGCGAACTGGACGGTGTCCGAGCAGCAGCGAATCATCAGCGAGGCGCACGCCGAGGCAGCGCGCACGATGTCAAGGGCCAACGAGCGGGCGGAGGAGACGGCGTCCGAGCACGAGGTCCTGCGCCGGGCGGAGCGGCACGCGGCGCAGGTCGTGAAGGACGCGCAGGCCAAGGCCGACCAGATCGTCCGCGAGGCCGAGGGCTACGCCCTGGAGCAGCTGAAGCAGCTCGAGGCACACCTCGGACGGACGCTGCAGACTGTGCGGCGCGGGGTGGAGGCGCTGCAGGCAAACCAGCCCGCCGACGGGGAGCCCGCGGACCAGGCGGCTGAACGCTAGGTTCCCGTAAACTTTCCGGGCCATGGCTCTCCCGAAGGTCAAGCTGTCCAAGTCGAAGAAGGGCCGCCGCCGCTCGCACCTCGCCCTCGCCCTGATCCAGATCCAGCCCTGCCCCAACTGCAAGCGCCCGAAGCGCCCGCACGCGATCTGCCGTAACTGCGGCTACTACGCGGGCCGCGAAGTCATCAAAGCCAAGGAGTAATACTCCTCCCCACGCCAGTGGGGAGGTGGCGCCGTAGGCGCCGGAGGGGCGTGTAATTTCTCCCAGGATTGCTTTCTTGTACCCCGGCCAGGGTTCGCAGGAGCCAGGCATGGGGACCGAGCTTCTACAGGACGAGGAAGTCTCCGCGCTCTGCGACCGCTGCGCATCGCACGCGGACATCGACCTCCGGCGGCTCCTCACGACTGCCGACGACGATGAGCTTCGCCTCACCCAGAACGCGCAGCCCGCTCTGTGCTTCATGGGCCTGGGACTGACGCTTCTGCTCAGGAGGAACGGCCACGAGCCCGCCGCCGCCGCCGGTCACTCCGTGGGTGAGTACGCGGCGCTCGCCGTCGCGGGCTCGGTCGACGCCCCGGCGGTCATCAAGGCCGTGGTCGAGCGCGGCAGGGCGATGGCGGAAGCCGCGCCGGCGGGCACCACCTCGATGTCGGCCGTCCTGGGCCTGGCTCCGGAGGCGGTGGAGGCGGCGATGGCGGGAGTCGAGGCCGCCTGGCCGGCGAACTACAACACACCCACGCAGACGGTCATCGCCGGCACGGTGGCCGGTCTCGAGGCGGCGACGGAGCGCCTGCAGGCGGCGGGCGCCAGGCGCGTGCTCCCTCTCAACGTCAGCGCCGCGTTCCACACGCCGCTGGTGGCGCCGGCGGCGGAACGGCTCCGGGCCGCGCTGGACCGGATCGAATGGCGCACGCCGCGGTTCCCGGTCATGGCCAACCTCACCGGCCGCCCGCACCAGGGTGGCGACCGGATCCCTCACGTCATGGAGATGCAGCTTCGTTCCCCCGTCCGCTGGGCGGCCTGCGTGGCCTCGCTGGTCGAATTCGGGTGCGACGCCTTCGTCGAGGTCGGGCCCAAAAAGGCCCTCACGGGCATGATGCGCGAGCTGGCTCCCGGGCGCACCGCGGTCGCGGTTGGTTCCCCCACGTCCGCCGCGGAGCTTGCGATACAGTAGTTCGCGTATGGAAACTCAAAAGCTCAGCTTCGAGGACTTCAAGAACATCATCGTCGAACGCCTTGGATGCGAGCCCGAGCAGGTCACGATGGACGCGTCGTTCCAGGAGGACCTGAACGCCGACTCCCTCGACCTGGTCGAGCTCATCTACGCGTTCGAGGAGAACACCGGTCTCGAGATCCCGGACGAGGACGCGGAGAAGATCACGACAGTCGGTCAGGCGTGGGAGTACATCCAGGAGAAGGCCGGCTCATAGCACAACCCCAGGCTGCGCCTCTCGCTCAATCGCTGCAGCTCCTCCAGCAAAAGATCGGCATCCACTTCCGCGATCCCGGGCTGCTTCTCGAAGCCGTCACTCACAGCTCGTTCGCCAATGAGAACCCCTCGGTGTCCCCGCGTGACAACGAGCGCCTCGAGTACCTAGGCGACGCCGTCCTGCAGCTGATCGCCGCCGAGTACCTGTACAAGCATCATCCGGGCGCGACCGAGGGCGAGCTCACGCAGACGCGCTCCGCGATGGTCAACACCAACACGCTGGCGCAGCTCGCCGAGGAGCTCGACCTCGGCAGCTACCTCTACCTCGGCAAGGGCATCGCCAAGGGAGGGGGGAGGAGCCTGAAGTCGCTCCTCGCGAACGGGTTCGAGGCGGTGCTCGGCGCGGTGTTCCTCGACGCGGGCTACGACGCGGCCTACCACTACTACCTCGATCGCTACCGCGCCCTGCCCTCGCCGGTCCGCGACGAGAACTTCAAGGGCCGACTGCAGCAGGTCGCCCAGGAGCGCTTCGGAGCGACGCCCGTCTACGACAGCGAGGGCGCGCGCGTGGGCAACCGGCGCGAGTACACATCCGTCGTGTTCGCCGGACCCGAGCCCCTGGGCACCGGCCACGGGGCCAGCAAGCAGGAAGCGGAGCAGGACGCCGCGCGCGCGGCTCTGGAGAAGCTGGTGGGCTCCGTGAGTGAGAGGCCGGCGGCGAAGCAGGCAAAGACGCGCTCGCGCCGGCAGCCGCGCAAGCCTCGCGAAGCGACGCCGGAAGCTCCCAAGGGGGAGGAGGAGCCGCCCGCGGCGTCTGAGCCGGCCCCGCCGGAGGTGGTTCCGCTTCACGCCGTGGCCGATTCGCCGCGCAGCCGCCAGTTCGGCGAACCGATCGAGTAGCCACCGGCAGCGCTGGTGGCCTGGGGTCAATCGACCCCGACATCTGCTACGCTCCCGGAACCCGTTGTTCTTAAAGTCCCTGCAATTGCTGGGCTTCAAAACCTTTGCCCGGCAGACCGAGATACAGTTCGACGGCGGTGTGACCGCGATCGTCGGCCCCAACGGATCGGGCAAGACGAACATCGTCGACTCCGTCAAGTGGGTCCTCGGCTCGGGCCAGGCGCGCGACCTGCGCGGCCGCAAGATGGAAGAGGTGATCTACGCCGGCGGCGAGCGCCGCTCGCGGGCCTCCTTCGCCGAGGTCACCATGGTGTTCGACAACTCGGCCGGCCGGCTGCCCGTCGACTACCGCGAGGTCGCGATCAAGCGCCGGGTCGAGCGCGACGGCGAGAGCGACTACTTCCTGAACGGCGCCCGCGTGCGGCGCCGTGACCTGATCCAGCTGCTCGCGTCGACCGGCCTCACGGTCGACTCGTACGCCATCATCGACCAGCACGACATCGAGCACATCGTCGTCTGCTCCCCGGCGGAGCGCCGGCAGCTCCTCGAGGAAGCCGCCCAGGTCCGGACCGTCAAGTCGCGGCGGCAGGACGCAGTGCAGAAGCTCCAGGAGCTCGCCGCCAATCTGCTGCGACTCGAAGACCTGCGCCAGGAGCTGGGCCCGCGCCTCGAGACGCTTGGCGCCCAGGCTGCCGCGGCGCGGGAGGCGGCCGAGGCCACGGCGCGGCTCGAGCTGCTCCGTGGAAGCATCGTCTGGGAGGAGTGGCGGGAGGCTCGCGACGCGCACCGCAAGGCGACCTCGCAGATCCAGGGCCTGGAGCGCCGGCTGATCGAGGCTCGGGAGCAGGCCCGCATCGCCGAGGACGAGTTCCAGACCGCGCGTCACGCGATGCAGGCGGCCCAGGACAGGCGCCTCACCAGGCAGAGGACTCTCGGCCAGCTGCGCCTGCAGCAGTCAGATGCGCAGCACAGGGTGCAGCTGGCCGAAGAGCGAGTCGAAAACCGCAAGGCGGTCGCCGAGGCGGCGCAGCGGTCCGAGGTCGAAAGCCACGCCCTTCTCGAGGCGGCGACGGCGCTCCGCGCCCAGCTGAACGGGGAGGTCGCCGAGGCCGAGAAGGCCATCGCCGCGCCGGGCGACGTCTTGCCGGCGCTCGAAGCTCCAGACCCACGCCCGGCGCAGGAAGCGCGTCGAGGAGCCGATCAGGCACGGCGCGCCGCCTCGGTCGCGGCCTCGTCGCTCGGTGCGGTGCGCACCCGGCGTGAGTTCCTCGAGCAGCAGGCGGCGCAAGCCGAGAGCGCAGCCGAGGCGGTTCGGCTGCTCGCTGGCGCCGAGCACAGGCTGGTCGAGCTGGAGCGGGAGGTGGCCGCTCTGGCGCGGGTGCGGGCTGAGCTGGAAGGCATCGAGGCGCTGCGGCCGCAGGCTGAGGGGGGTCTTCGCCTGGGTGAGGTGATCACCGCCCACCACGGGTACGAGGCGGCGCTCTCGGCGGTGCTCGGACCTCTCGTCGACGCCGTGGTGATGGCCGACGAGCAGACCGCGATGGCGTCGGTCACCGGCTCGGCGACGCAGATCACCGTTTTGTTTGCCGTCGAGTCGCCACGACCCGCGGGTGGATCGCTGCTGCACCATGTCAACGTCCGCAGCGGATACGAAGCGATCGCGCTACGCCTCCTGGGCGGGGTCGTGGTGGGCAGGGACGTGACGCAGGAAGGCGTTTACCGCGAGCGAGGCATGGTGCGGGCCGGCGCCGACCCGCGCGCCGCGCTGGACGCGCGCAAGGTCGAGCTCAAGGCCGAGATCTCCCGCCTCGAAAAATCCAGCGAAGGCGCCGCCGGCGTTCGCGCACGTGTGGCCGACCTTCGCTCTCGGGCCTCCGGCGCCGCGCACCCTGACGAGGTCAAGCGCCTGCTCGAAAGCGCGCGGGCGGCCGAGGCGAAAGCCCAGGAGGAATCAAGCACGCTCGAGGACGTGGCCGACAGGGCCGAGGCGCGCGCGGCCGAGCTTGCCCGCGACCTCGAGGTCCGTTCGCGCGAGGTTGCGCAGCAGAACGCCGAGCGCCATCAGCGCGAGCTGGACCGCAGGCGCTCGGTGGAGCGAATCGAGTCGCTGCGCCGGCAGGCGGCGCTCGTCAGTGAAGACGTCACGCGCCTCGAGGGCACGTCCGCCCAGAGGCGCACGCACGTCGAGGAGTCCGAGCAGGCGCTCGCGAAAGCGGTCGCGGCGCTTCCCGAGCTCGAGCTTGGGCGTAAGGCGGCCGAGCAGGCTCTGCAGGCTGCCGAGCAGGAGGTACCGGACGACGAGGCGGAGCTAGCCGAGACGGCCAAGCGCCTGGTCGCGATCGAGGAGGCCCGCATCGACGCCCGGCTCCGCACCGGGAACCTGGAAGGCAACCTCGAGCTCATCTCCCGCGAAGCCGAGCTCCTGCAGGCGCGCATGGACGAGATCCGCTCCCGGATGCCGGACGGCGTGGCTCCAGAGGAAGTGCCCGGGGGCAAGGCGCGCGAGCGTGAGATGCGCGCGCTGGAGCGGCGGCTGGAGGAGATCGGTCCCACCAACGCGCTGGCCGAATCCGAGTTCCGCGAGCTCGAGGAGCGCTACAAGAACCTTGCCGAACAGCTCGACGACATCACCGAGGCGCGGACCGACCTCGAGGACCTGATCAAAAAGCTGCGCGAGGAAGAGGAGTCGCGTTACGAGGCCGTGTTCGGCGCCGTGGCCGCGAACTTCCATGAGTACTTCAGCCAGCTGAACCCCGGCGGCCGGGCGACGCTCCGCCACGCCGACGGCGACGACGGCCCGCGCAGCGGCGTGGAGATCCTGGTCCAGCCGCCCCGCAAGCGCCTGCAGAACGTGACCCTTCTCTCGTCAGGCGAACGCTCCCTCGCCGCGCTCGCGCTAGTGCTCGCACTCGACGAGGTGAACCCGAGCCCGTTCACCATCCTCGACGAGGTCGACGCCGCACTGGACGACGCGAACGTCGACCGCTTCGGCCAGATGGTCGCGCGCATGGGTGAGAAGCGGCAGTTCCTGGTCATCACGCACAACCATGTGACGATGTCGTACGCGTCTACGCTGTACGGCATCCACCTCGACGAGAGCGGTTCGTCGCACCTCGTGTCGGTCCGGCTCGACGACATTCGCAAGCCGGCGGCGACGGCGGCGTCCACCAAGCAGCAAGCAGGCTGACCCTCTGGGACCGGGTCGGTAGCCGGACCCGGAGCGCGCTCCAGGCAGGCCTCCGGGCGCTCAGCCCTCCGCTCGCCGGAGGTTTCTACGACGAGCTCGAGGAGGTCTTGATCGCCGCTGACCTCGGCCCGGCGATGGCGACCCGGCTCTCCGCCGCCGTGCGGTCGCGCGCGCCACGCACCCGCGAGGAAGCGGTCGGTGCGCTGGTCGCGGTCGCCGCCGAGGTGATGTCGCGCAAGCCGCGGGCGCTCGACCAGTCGGGCAATCCGTCCTGCGTCCTTTTCTATGGCGTCAACGGCGCGGGCAAGACGACGACCGCAGGCAAGCTCGCCCACCGGCTGCGGGTGCAGGGTCGCAAGCCGCTTGTCGTCGCGGCCGACACGTACCGCGCGGCCGGCATCGAGCAGATGGTCGCGTGGGCCGAGCGGGCCGGCGTTCCGCATATCGCGGGCTCGAGCGGCGCCGATCCCGCGTCTGTCGTGTTCGACGGCATCCAGGCCGCCGCCAGGCGGGGCCTCGACGTGGTCATCGCGGACACCGCCGGCCGCCTTCAGACCCAGCGCAACCTGCTGGAGGAGCTGGCCAAGATCGGCCGCGTCACGAGCAAAGCGCTCGGAGGTGCGCCCTTCGAGTCGCTGCTCGTGCTCGACGCGGTCCTCGGCCTGACGAACCTGGTCCAGGCCCGGGAGTTCAACAAGGCGATCCCGATGACCGGGCTCGTCCTCACCAAGCTCGACAGCAGCGCCAGGGGCGGGGCGGTGGTCGCCATCGAGGCCGAGCTCGACGTGCCCGTGAAGCTGGTGGGTGTCGGCGAGGCCATCGATGACGTCGCGGATTTCGACCCTGCCGCCTTCATCCGTGCGATCTTCGAAGGGTGATCGCGGACCCGCACTGCCACACGTACGCGTCGGACGGCATGGTCACAGCCAGGCAGCTGGTCGAGGCCGCCGTGGCGGCGAAGCTCGACCTGATCGCGATCACGGACCACGACACGATGGCTTCGGTTGGCGACGCCGAGGCGGGGGCCAGGTCCGCGGGCCTGACGGTTGTGGCCGGACAGGAGATCACCACCGCCGCGCCGGCCCAGGTGCACATCCTCGGCTGGTTCCTGAAAAGGCCCATCCGGCGAGGCATGTCCGTCGAGGACACCGTGGACGCGATCCACGACCAGGGCGGGCTGGCGATCATCCCGCACCCCTTCATGCCGACCTATTTCGGCTCGATTCAGCCCACGGCTCTGAGCCACCTCATCGAGAAGCACAATGTCGATGGCATCGAGACGATGTCGACCGTGCCCATGGGCGGCCGTCGCCGCAAGCTGCTGGACGACTTCTACTCGGCGCATCGCGATCGCCTTGGCGCGATGGTCGGCTCCAGCGACTGCCACTTCGGCCGGTACGACATCGCGTCGATCGTGACCACGTACGAAGGCGACTTCAGGACAGCGATCGAAAACCGGACGACGAAGCCGGTGCGTATGCGCAGAGCCGGCGTGCCCGTGCACGTCGCGTTGCGCCAGCAGTGGCGCTCCCTGGTCGAGCTACCGGTCAGGCGCCTGCGCGGCCAGCTCTAGCAGCACCTCGTGCACCGCCGGCGCGGCGGCGAGGATGTTGCCCGTCTCGATCCAGGTGTCGCCACCCTCCCAGTCGCTGACCCTGCCGCCGACCTCTCGCACGAGGACCGCGCCCGCGGCGACGTCCCACGTGTTGAGGCCGAGCTCGAAGAAGCCGTCGAAGGTGCCTGAGGCCGTCCAGGCGAGGTCGAGCGCGGCGGCCCCGGCGCGGCGCAGGTCCTCGAAGCACTCGAACGCCTTCCGCATCACCGGGAAGTAGCGCGGGAGCAGCGACTTGTTCCGGAAGGGGAACCCGGTCGCGACGACCGCGGCGGCCGGCTCGAGGGCGCGGTGCTTGGGCAGGCGGTGGCCGTTCAGGAACGCGCCTTCGGCGGCGGCCGCCGTGAACTCCAGCTTCAGAAACGGGGCGAGCACCACCCCAACGACCGGCCGGCCGTCCTCGAGCAGGGCCACGGAAACGCCGACGCTCGGAAAGCCACGTGTGAAGTTGGTCGTGCCGTCCAGGGGATCGACGGCCCACATCGTCGACGCCCGCATGCCGCCCCGCTCCTCCGCGAGCACGGCGATGCCCGGGGCCTCACGCGCCAGGACTTCGAGGACCGCGGCCTCCGAGCCCCTGTCAGTCGCGGTCACATAGTCACCGCGGCCCTTCAGCTCCGCGGCGATGCCGGGGTGCGGGAGGCCGGTCTCGATCAGCACGGCGGCGCCCGCGCGCGCTGCGCGCAGCGCGACGGGGAGGAGGTCGCTCAGCTGGGGCGGTCTTCCAGGCCCAGGCCGAACATGGCCTCGAGGTCGTGGGCCGAAAACTGCTGGAAGGCCACCATGGTCTGCGTCCGCTCGATGCCCCCGAGCTTCGTCAGGTGCTGCGTCACGACCTTCGCCAGGTCGTCGTGCTCGCGCACGCGGACGATCGCGATGAAGTCCCACTCGCCGGTGACGGTGTAGACCTCCGCCACGCCTTCGACGTCGGCAAGCTCGGCGCCCAGGCGGGTGAGTCCGTCGCGGTTCGACTTGACCAGGATGAACGCCGTCAGCACTGCATGCACCCTTGGCTGCCGTACATCTGGGCTTAGTCTAGTGCTGCTAAACTGTCAAGTAATGGCCCTTGACACCCTCCAGGCTCGTGGCCGCACCCTTGCGCTTTACGAGCGGTATGGATCGCTGCTGACCGAGCACCAGCGCGAGGTGATCGACCTCTACCTTCGCAGCGACTGGTCGCTGGCGGAGATCGCCGCGCACCAGGGAACGTCGCGGGCCGCCGTCCATGACCTGCTCCGGCGCTCGACGCGGGTGCTGCAGGACTACGAGAAGCGGCTTGGCTTGCTTGCCGAGACCGCGCGCCGCCGTCGCGCCCTCGACGCCCTCGAGCGCGAGGTCAACGGTCTCCAACGCCGGATCGCACGCCTGGAGGGCTCCGCCTGATGTTCGAGGCCCTCAGCGAGCGGCTGGCCGCGGTGCTCAAGAAGATCACCGGCCGCGGCGTGCTCCGGCCCGAGGACATCGATGCGGGCCTGCGCGAGGTCCGCCTCGCGCTGCTCGAGGCCGACGTCAACTTCAAGGTGGTCAGGGAGTTCGTCGAGAAGGTCCGGCAGCGCCTGGCCGGCGCCGAGCTCTCGCCGGGCCTCACCGCGCCCCAGACCGTGGTCAAGGCCGTCAGCGATGAGCTGGTGGAGCTCCTTGGCGGCAACAGCGAGGGGCTGCGGTACGCATCCCAGGCTCCGACTGTCGTGATGCTCGTCGGCCTGCAGGGCTCGGGCAAGACGACGACCGCGGTCAAGCTGGCCCTGCTCGCGCGCCGGGAGGGCCACCGTCCATTGGTCGCGGGGCTCGACGTCCGGCGCCCCGCCGCCCTGGAGCAGCTGCAAACGCTGGCCGAGCGCGAGACGGTCGCGTTCGCCCGCGGCGAACGAGCCATCGACGAAGCCGCGAGGCTCGGCTGCGACGTCGTGATCCTCGACACCGCGGGGCGCCTCCACGTAGACGCCGAGCTGATGGAGGAGGTGACGCAGCTCAAGTCGCGCCTCCGGGTGACCGAAACGATGCTCGTCGCCGATGCGATGACGGGCCAGGAGGCGGTCAAGGTCGGCGAAGCTTTCGGCAAAGAGGTCGGCGTCGACGGCGTGATCCTGACCAAGCTCGACGGCGACGCCCGCGGGGGCGCGGCGCTCTCGCTGCGGGTCGCGACGGGCCAGCAGATCCGCTTCGCCGGCACCGGCGAGAAGCCATCGGACCTGGAGGTATTCCACGCCGAGCGCATGGCTTCCCGGATCCTGGGCATGGGCGATGTCCTCTCCCTGATCGAGAAGGTCGAGCAGGTCGTCGACAGGGAGACGGCGGCCGAGGTCGAGCGGCACCTGCGCGCCGGGCAGCTCACGTTCGACGACTTCCTGGCCCAGATCCGTCAGCTGCGCGGCATGGGCTCCCTCGAGGGCATGCTCGACATGGTCCCGGGTGGAGGCCGGCTCAAGGGTCAGCTCGCCGGCGCCAACACCGAATTGGAGATGAAGAAGATGGAGGCGATCATCCTGTCCATGACGCCTCGGGAAAGGGCGCATCCCGACCTGATCGACGGTGCGCGCAAGCGCAGGATCGCGCGCGGCAGCGGCGCGCAGCCCGCCGACGTCAACCGGCTGCTGAAGGCGCGCGAAGCGATGCAGAAGCTCGCCAAACAGTTCGGCACCTTGAACCGCAAGGGCAGGTTGGCCGGCATTCCGCAAATTGGAAAAGTAGGAGGAGCAGGTTGGTAAAGATCAGGCTGAGGCGGATGGGGGCGAAAAAGCACCCCTTTTACCGCCTGGTGGTGGCGGACGCGCGCTCTCCGCGCGACGGCCGCTTTATCGAGCACCTCGGGTACTACGACCCGATGACCGACCCCGTGAAGGTCAAGATCGACGTGGACAAAGTAATGAAGTGGCTGCAGCAGGGCGCACAGCCAAGCGAGGCTGCGCGCAGCCTGCTGAAGCGGGAGGGAATCCTTGAGCGACGTGCAGAGAAGCCGACCCCCACGGCGTGACTTTCGGCGCGGCGGCGGCGGTGGGTTCAATCGCGGGGGCGGGTTCCGGCGCGACCGGCCCATGCCGAGCGGACCCGGCATCGACTACCGCGCGCTCGTCGAGTACGTGGCCAAGTCGCTGGCCGAGAAGCCAGACGAGGTGAGCGTCGAGTCCTTCGAGCGCGGCGGTGGCACCGTCGCGATCAAGGTGAAGCTCGCCGACGAGGACATCGGCAGGTTCATCGGCAAGGCCGGTCGCAACATCGAGGCGATCCGCACGCTCGTACGGGTTGCGTCGCTGCGCGACCGCAAGCGTGTGTTCGTGGATCTCGCCAACCCTTCTCTCACCTCATCGCATTTCGCCCCGCGCGGGCGGAGGCCAAGCGGCGAGGTGCCCGCATGATCCGAGTCGGGCAAGTGACGGGGGCATATGGCCTCGAGGGAGCTGTCAAGGTCATGCCCTTGACAGACTTCGAGGATCGGTTCGATCCCGGAGTCTTGCTGGTGCTCGACGGGTGCGAGCGCAAGGTCGAGTGGAGCCGCGAAGGCCATCCTGGCCTGGTGGTCAAGCTGCACGGCATCGAGAACAGGACCATCGCGGAGCTGCTCCGCGGCCGCTACCTGGAGGTGCCCGACGGCGAGATGCGACCTCTCGAGGTCGGCCGCTTCTACTACCGGCAGGTCGTCGGCCTGGCGGTGGTGACGGAATCCGGGAAGCAGGTCGGCATCATCGAGGAGGTCCTCGAGCGCCCGGCGAACGACGTGTGGGTGAGCCGCGAGGGAACCATCGAGCACCTGATCCCCGCCACCAAGGACTCGGTGCTCAACGTCGACCTCGACGGCCGCCGCGTGGTGGTCGCCGACTGGATCTTCCGAGTCGAGGACGCCAGGGACTGATGAGGTTCGACGTCATCACCATCTTTCCGGGCATGTTCGGCCCCGTGTTCCAGCAGGGCGTCATCGGCCGCGCCATCGAGCGCGGCCTGATCGAGCTCGATGCACACGACCTCCGCCTGCATACGCATGACCGCCACCGCCAGGTGGACGACATGCCGTTCGGCGGTGGACCGGGGATGGTGATCAAGCCCGAGCCGGTGATCGAGGCCGTGGAAGCGGTCCGGGAGCTGAACCCAGGACCGGTGATCCTGACCGAGCCGTGGGGCGAGCGCCTGGACCAGAAGCTAGCCGCGGAGCTGGCCAGAGAGCCAGGCCTGATCATCGTCTGCGGCCGCTATGAGGGCATCGACGACCGCGTGCGCACCGCGCTCGGGGCGCGCGAGGTCTCGATTGGCGACTACGTGCTGACTGGAGGCGAGATCCCGGCGATGGTGATCATCGATGCGGTGGCGCGCCTCATCCCAGGCGTCGTGGGCGACCCAGGCTCGTTGGCGCAGGACAGCTTCACGGACGAGCTGACAGGGTGGCCCCAGTTCACCCGGCCGGCCGAGTACCGAGGCATGGCCGTCCCCGACGTGCTCCTCTCCGGAGACCACGCACGGATCAAGCAGTGGCGCCGGCAGCAAGCTGCCCAGAGGCGCATTTCCCACACCAAGGAGGTGAACAAGACATGAACGTGATCCAGCAGCTCGAGAAGGAGCAGCAGAAGAAGAAGGTCCCGGCCCTGCGCGCGGGCGACACCGTGCGCGTCCACGCCAAGGTCGTCGAGGGCACCCGCGAGCGCATCCAGGTGTTCGAGGGCACGGTCATCCGGGTGACGGGTGGCGGCCTGCGGCAGAACTTCACCGTCCGCCGCGTGACCCACGGCGTCGGCGTCGAGCGAACCTTCATGATCCACTCTCCGCGCATCGACAAGATCGACGTGCTGCGGCACGGCGACGTGCGCCAGGGCCGCCTCTACTACCTGCGCGGCAAGGTCGGGCGCGAGGCGCGCATCCGCGAGCGGCGGAGGCTCGTCGCCGAGGGAGCCGAGGCGGAGGAGCCGGAAGACGAGGCAGCCGAAGCGAGCCAAGATGAAGACGCCAGCGAAGCCGAAGAAGCCAAAGCCTGACCCGGCGACCGACGCGACCTGTCGTCAGATCCCGGGCGATAACGCGGGTTGCGTGCTATAGCTGTGGCTGATGAATGAGTTCTTCGAGTCGCTGGGCCAGGACTGGGTGGAGGCCGCCCAGCGTCGCGGGGCGGACATCGCGAAGCCGGCATTGGACTCGCGGGTAGCCCTCGAGCTCCTCGAGCTCGCCCGGGTCGCGGCGCACACCCAGGAACGCAGGTTCGCGCCGCTGACCAGCTATCTCGCGGGAGTGGCGGCCGAGAGGCTCCGCGCGGCCAAACCTGAGGTGGACGATGCGACGATCGCCGAGTTCATCCTGGAGGTCAGGCACAAGCTGGAGCGCGAAGTCCCCGGCCTCTAGCGGACGTTGATCACAGGGAGCTGCCTGAAGCTCTGCACCGACACCCGAGCGGCGAGTGCGGACGCTACCTTGCGCAGGGCCTGCGCTCCCGGACTGTCTGGTCTCGATACGACCACCGGCGCGCCGGCGTCGGCCTCCTGGCGAATCAACTCCTCGAGAGGAATGGCGCCCAGGTAGGGGACGCCCAGTCGTTGGGCGGAGCGCTCGGCTCTGCCGTGGTCGAAGATGAAATGCTCCTTGCCGCAGCCGTCGCAGACGAACCAGCTCATGTTCTCGATCAGGCCAAGCGGCGGCACGTTCAACCCGCGGAACATCTGGAGCGCCTTCAGGGCGATCCGCAACGCGGTCTCCTGCGGCGTGCACACGATGGCGACGCCCGTCAGCGGCACCGCCTGGGCCAGCGTGAGCGAGGCGTCGCCTGTGCCGGGAGGGAGGTCGACGACGAGATAGTCGAGCTCGCCCCACCAGACGTCAGCCAGCATCTGCTCGATCGCGCGCGCGACCAGCGGGCCTCTCCATACCATCGCCTTGTCAGCGCCGGCGAGCAGCCCGATGGAGATGAACTTCATGCCGTACGCCTCGAGGGGCACAAGCCGCTGATCGCGCACCTGTGGTTGGTCGGCGATCCCCAGCATTCCGGGTACCGACGGTCCATAGATGTCGGCGTCGAGAAGGCCGACGCGTGCACCCGAGAGCTGCAAGGATGCCGCCAGGTTGACGGCGACGGTCGACTTGCCGACGCCACCTTTACCGGACCCCACCGCGAGCACGTGCTTGACACCCGGGATTGCAGCCTCATGAGGGCGGCCGTTGAACGCTGAGCGCACGTTGGCCGTCATCTTGAGATCGACCTCTGTCACTCCGGGGATGTCCGACACGAGCTGACGCGCCAGGGTCTGGAATCTATCTCGGACCGGACAGGCCGGCGTGGTCAGCTCGAAGGTGAAGCTGACGCGGCCCTCGTCGCTGACCACAAGGTCCTTGATCATGCCCAGGCTGACGACGTCCCGCCCGAGGTCGGGGTCCTTGATCGCGGACAGGACGTTGAGGATCTCGTCGTTACTGGGCACTGAAGATCACCGCTGCTCGCAGGGCGAGGACTCCGATCAGGGCGAGCAGCGAAACCACGACGGTGTCGAGACGGATTCCCGCGACCGTGCCTGATCCGCTCGCTCGCAGTCGCATGTGCCCGCGTGCCTCGACCAGGGACGCGGCGACTCCGGCCACCGCGAGAGCCCACAGCGGGAGCCACGGCACCTCGCGGGATAGAGTGCCGGCCGCGCCCACCGTGATGAAGAAGACGACTATCAGCGCGAGCTCGAGCGCCGAGAAGTATCCATCCGCCTGATGGAGGCGGCCGAGGCTGAAGCTGGCGTCAGGGCGATTGCGGATGAGAAGCGCAAGCAGCGCCGCGGCGCCGCTGAGCCCCGAGGCGAGGAACAGGCCGCCGAGGGCCCACGTGTCGCTCCATACCGGCTGGTTGCTGACACTGATCAGGACGCCCGTGTAGGAGGCGATGAAGATTCCGAGGAGCGACCCCAGCACGTTGAAGACCCGATTGACCGCCATTGGAAGAAGCCCGAAGCTGCCCCTGTTGCGCAGCCATGCGTCCAGCGCCGAGATGCCGACGAAGAATCCGAAGATCAGCAGGCCCCAGACGCCCACCGACATGGGTGACCAGTACTTGAAGTTGAGGCCCGCGTCGCCTGGCGTTGTGTTCACCATCATGTGCCAGAACCTCATCCAGCTTGCGCCCAGGTCGGCTGTCAGCAGGACCGGGCAGATCAGAGTGGCGGGTAGGCTCACCAGGAATGCGACGCGCGCGGCGGGCTCATCCCGTGCGTCGCCTGAGAGACGGAGAAGGCTCCCGAGCACATAGGCGCCGCCGGCAAGCCCCGCAAAGAAGAAGTAGAACAGGATGTACCACGTCCATTCCGGGGCGCGGACGAAATGCTCCGCCTCGAGGTAGATCATGCGGCCTGGCCTCGACGCCGGAAGGCCACGAGGCCCGCGACCACCGCCAAGAACGCCGTGATCGCGGCTCCGACATAGCCCCCAACGTTGTTCCGGCTCGGGAGCTTCGCGTTGTCCGCGTTCGGAAGGCCGTATGTCTCGGGCTTGTCCATGAGCAGGAAGAAGGCGTTCAGGCCGCCGTAAACCTTGTCGTCGCGACCGTAAAGCTGGGCCTGCGACACGCCCTGGCCGTGCAGGGCCGCCAGCCTGACATCTGCCGCCTTCTGCAGCTCGGCGAGCGGCCCGAACTGGATCGATTGCGTCGGGCACGCCTTGGCGCAGGCAGGCTCGAGCCCACCCTGCAGCCGGTCGTAGCAAAGAGTGCACTTGTGTGCGGTGCCCGACTCGTGGTTGAAACCGATCACGCCATAGGGGCAGGCGGAGATGCAGTTCCGGCAACCGTTGCAGACGTCCTGCTGGATGAAAACCGTGTCGAACTCGGTGCGGATGATGGCCCCGGTCGGGCATACCTCCATGCAGCTCGCGTGCTTGCAGTGCTTGCAGACGTCCGACATCATCAGCCACGCGGTCCCGTTGCCCGTCGTGGCCGACTGATCGGGCACGTGCTCGATGAACTGCACGTGCCGCCAGTTCTGTGCGTCGAGGCTCCCCGTGTTGTCGAAGCTGTCGGCGAGGAAGGTGGCGTTGTTGCCCTGCAGCTGGTTCCACTCTTTGCAGGCGACCTCGCACGCCTTGCAGCCGATGCAGATGCTGGTGTCGGTGAAGAACCCGTACTGTTCGCCGGCCTTGATCGTCGCCATCAGAAGCCCATCAGGTTCGGAGTGATCTTGGCGAAGCCGCGCTCGCGGGCGTACAGGTCGAGGGGAATGGCCGCCATCTCGTCCACCAGCGGCACCGCGGCGCGGTCGATCGCGAGATCGATGCTGAGGATGTAGCGCCGGCACGATTCGCACGCCTCGACGCGCAGGTTCGGGAAGAGCGCACGATCGACGCGGACCGGCTCGGCGCCCGGCAGCCCTCTGACCACGCTTCCCCGCTCACCGGACGTGTTCCCGTACTCGGTGAACACCAGCAGCTTCGCGGTGTCCGTCTCTCCGCACGACGCGCACGTCATGCGCGGGTAGCCCCAGGTGACACCGCAGCGGGCGCACAGAAGGCGGCGTGGCCCGGTGGCGAGGTCCTCCTGCGCCACCTCGAAGCAGCTCAGCTGTGGCGGCCCGCCGCATTCAGGGCAGTGGTGGCGGTCGCGCGGCCCTTCGCACTGCGCCCTCGTCTCGGCGTCGAGAGCCTCGAGCACCGGGCCGAGCGACGCGCGCGCCAGGTAGCGATCGACCAGGGGCTGGTCGGCGCTGCGCATCCAGCGGCCGACGATCTCCCGTGGTTCCTCTGTGCCAAGCCGGCGGATCAGATCGGAACGCAACCGATCCGGGCCCGCGGCGACCGTGACGTCGATCACACTCGGGACGACCACGTCGGCGACGTAGGCGTCGAGGTTTCCTACCAGCGCGATGGACAGCCGCCGCGCGTCGTGGAAGGCGTTTTCCTGGACGGCGAGCAGCGCGCCGTAGAAGTCGAGCAGCTGGCGCGCGAAACCGTATCGCGTGCGCAGCTCCAAGGTGCGGCGCCTCAGCTCTGCGTACGGCTCCGCCGCGACCACGGTGACGGCCATCAAATCTTCTCCACGTTGACGAGGAAGGCCTTGAACTCGGGGGTGCGCGCATTCGCGTCGCCGACAAAGGGGGTGAGGGCGTTCGCGACCCAGTACCGGCCATGGCTCGGATCGCTGTCCGCGGAAAGCCCGACGTAACCCCAGTGGATCGGAATCCCGATCTGGAACACCTTCTGGCCCGCCACCGTCATCGCGCCCAGTCGCTTGGTGACGAGCGCGAGAACCTCGAGCTTGCCGCGCTTCGATGAGACCCGCACCTGGTCGCCGCTCTTGATGCCCTTCTCACGCGCCAGCTCCTCCGGGAGCTCTACAAACGCCTTCGGCTGGAGCTGCACGAGGTGTGGCACGTGCTGAGTCACGTAATGCTCGTGCTCGGTCAGGCGGTAGCTCGTCGCGATGTAAGGAAACTCCTTCGGGTCGCCAAAACGGTTGGGCCTGCCGGCCGCCTTGTCGTACAGGAAGGCGACTGGTGACGCCGAGTTGTTCGGATGCAGCGGGTTGGCGACCGGCGATTCGACCGGCTCGTAGTGCTCCGGGATCGGGCCGTCGAGCATGGTGTTGCTGAACAGACGTCCGACTCCCTCGCCGTTCATGATGAAAGGCAGCCACGACTTCGGGTCGTGGGGGTCCATGTTCTTTGGGTAATCGGGCACGTCGCCCACCCACTGGGTTCCGTCCCACGTGATCCCAGGTCGGGATGGGTCCCAGGGCTTGCCGTCGATATCGGCCGAGGCTCGGTTGTACATAACGCGGCGGTTGAGGGGCCAGCTCCAGGCCCACTTCGGGTAGAAGCCCATCCCGGTCGGGTCGTTGGCCTTGGGGTCCTGGATGCCCTGGCGGCGCTTCATCAGGTTGCCCTCTTCCGGGTAGCTACCCGTATAGATCCAGTCGCCGACGGTGGTCGTTCCGTCGTCCCTGAGAAGCGCGAACGAGGTCATCTGCTTGCCCGTGGTCAGGTCCTTGCCGTTGATCTCCCTGGCGATCTCGTCGAGCTCTGGCTTGACCGGGTCCTTGTAGTCGAACGTTGTGGCCATGACCGGGTCCGGATACTTGCCGCCCTGTGCCTGGTACAGCTTCCTCACGCGCTGAAAGACGTCCGCGAGGATCCAGTGGTCGTGGCGGGCCTGCCCCTCCGGAGCGATGACCTGGTCTTTCCACTGCGACCACCGACCGCTGTTGACGAAGGAGCCGTCCTTCTCGATCCAGTGTGTCGTCGGCAGCATGAAGACCTCGGTCTTGACCTGGCTCGCATCGACACCAGGCGCGTGCCAGAACTCGGAGCTCGTGGTCGGAAGGGGATCCATCACCACCAGCCACTTCAGGTTCCCAAGGGCCTGCCTGACCTGGTTGCTGTCGGGACCGATGCTCGCGGCGGTCATGCCGGACAGGATCAGCCCCTGCATCTTGCCCTTCAGGGCCTGGTCGTAGATGGTCATCCATGACGCGTTGCCCGCCGGCTTGGGCAGGAAGTCGAAGGCAAACTCGTTGTCCTTCGTTGCCGCGTCGCCGTACCACGCCTTCAGCGTGCTGACCATGAACTTGCGGTAGTTCGTGCCGAAGAAGTTCCACGAGCGCGGATCGGATTTCTTGGGGGCGCTGACGGTTACGTAGTCCGCGATCGTCTTCTGTCCTGGTGCGGGGATCCTCAGATAGCCGGGCAGGATCTCCCAGGAGATCGCGTGGTCGGTGTTGCCCTGGATGTTGGCGTGGCCGCGCTCGGCGTTCATGCCGCCGCCCGGCCGGCCCATGTTGCCGAGCAGTAGCTGCAGCACGGCGCCGGAGCGGATCAACTGGCCGCCGGTCGTGTGGTGGGTCAGGCCGACGGCGTAGACGATCGTCATGACTTTGTCTGGCTTGCCCATCTGCCCCACGAGTTCGGCGACCTTCATGAAGTCGGCGACCGGAATCCCTGTGATGCTCGACACCATCTCCGGCGTGTAGCGCGAGTAGTGGGTCTTCAACAGCTGGAAGACCGAACGCGGATGCTGGAGTGTCATGTCCCGGCTGGCGAACCCCGAGCCGGTGGCCGCGGGCGCCTGGCTGGCTGCCTTGGGCTTGGGTGTGGTGGGGGGCGGCGTGGTCTGCTCATACGCCCAGCTCGAGGTGTCGTAGGTGCGCTTGGCCGGGTCGTAGCCCGAGAACAGGCCGTCGTTGAAGGAAAAGCCATCCTTGACGATGAACGACGCGTTCGTGTAGTTGCGCACGTACTCGTCGTGGAAGAGGTTGTTCTGGAGGACGTAGTTGATCAGGCCTCCGAAGTACGCGACGTCGGTGCCTACTCGGATGCGCAGGTACGTGTCGGCGACCGCGGACGTGCGAGTAAACCGGGGATCGGCATGGATGATCTTGGCGCCGCGGTCGAGCTTGGCGCGCATGAACCACTGAAACCCGACCGGGTGCGCTTCAGCGGGGTTGGCCCCGTTGATCAGGATGAGGTCGGTGTTCTTGATGTCGCGCCAGTGGTTTGTCATCGCTCCCCTTCCGAATGTGGCGGCCAAACTGACCACCGTGGGGCCGTGTCAAACCCTGGCTTGCTGCTCTAGATGTACCAGTCCCAGGCCGCGCATCAGCTTGGTGGCGAGATAGCCCTCCTCGGAGCTGAAGGCGGCGCCTCCGGCGAAGGCGATGCCTTCGCAGCGGTTCACGGTGTTGCCGTTGCCATCGGTCGTGACGAACGTCGCGTCTCGTGAAGCTTTGACGTTGCTGGCGATCCTGTCGAGCGCAAAGTCCCAGGAGACTTTTCTCCATCCAGTCTCGCCCGCACCGCGATAGAGCGGCGCCTCGACGCGCCGCGGCGAGGTCGCGAGCTGCATCGCGGTGGCGCCCTTCGGACACAGTCGGCCCTCGTTGACTGGGCTGTCCGGATCACCTTCGATCTGCAGCAGCTGGGTTTTGCCGTCGCCGGTCTGGCGCGTGTACGCGACCAGCGAGCAGCCCACCGCGCAGTAAGGACAGAGACTGTGCAGCTCCTTCGCGCCAGCGATCCGGAGCTTTTGCTTCACCCTCGTCGACTCGGCCACGGCAACATCGAAGCCAAGGCCTGAAACTGCCAATGCGCCCGCGCCGGCCGCGCTGACTTTCAAGAATTCCCGACGTGTAACTGTCGGCAACTCGTCCCCCGAAGCCTGAACCTACCTCAGCTTCGGTCCGGAGTCAAGTTTTCAGCCTGTCGACATCAGGAGGTCGCTGCGGTCGTCGGGCTCGGGGTTGCGCAGCAGATCGATCAAGCGCGGGTCCCAGGGGACTATGACGCCAGTCGCACCGGCGGCCTCGTGGTTGCGCAACATCTCCATCCACGAGTCGCGATCGCCAGGCATGGGCTCCTCGATCCATATCTCGTCCGCGGCAGGCACGCCTCCGCGGCTCCGACTGAGGACTCGCAGCGTGTCCGGCTCCGGCCCGGTCGTGCGCAGCCGGATTCGGTCCGTCACGGCGGCGATCGCCCCCCACAAGATCCACACCTCGGGTGAGTTGCCCTCCAGCCCGATCATCTCCGCCCCGGCGGCTTCGAGCGCTCGGACGCTGGCGAGAAAGTCCCCGGCGTCGTCGATCGTCGCCGGCATCGTGACCCCGACCTTGACCACGAAACCAGCTTAGTGTGCGTCGCGTCACCTGTTAAGGATCTGGCGCCCGCTCGAGCCGCTGTTTACTCTCGAATAGATGCGACCGCACCTCTGGAAGTTCGAGCGTCGCGCCCAGGCCATGGGCTACCAGGTCGTGGCAGGGGTCGACGAGGTGGGCATGGGCCCGCTGGCAGGTCCCGTGGTCGCGGGCGCGGTGGTGCTCCAGGTTGGCGACCGCATTCCGGGTCTCAACGATTCGAAGCTCATGACGGCAGACGAGCGTCTGAAGGTCGACAGGATCATCCGCCGACGCGCCGTCGCGGTCTCCCTCTGCGCCGTCGACCACACCCAGGTGAACCAGCTAGGTCTCTACGGAGCGCGCAAGCTTGCCCACGCGGGTGCGGTGGCGGGATTGAGCGTCAAACCCGAGTACCTGCTGATCGATGCCTTCGACATTCCGGATGTTCCACTGCCGCAGATGGCGGTCGTGCGGGGCGACAAGATCTGCGCGTCGATCATGGCCGCCAGCATCGTGGCCAAGGTCGCCCGTGACCAGGCGATGATCGAGTACGACCGCCTCTATCCCGGCTGGGGATTTGCCGACCACAAGGGTTACGCCACTCCGTCGCATCGCGCCGCGATCCGCCGACTCGGCCCAAGCCCGATCCACAGGACGTCTTGGGCGCCGTTCCGCGTCTCCGAGCTGGCCGGAATCGAGGCCTGACCGGAAAACCTCGACGAGAGATTCGGCGATCCAGGTGGCCCAGATCCGGGCGAAGCGACGAGCAGCGCAGCGAGCGCATTGGAAATTCGTGAGCGAGCAGCGCAGGAGCTGAGCCCGGAGATGGGCCGCGTGGGCGCCGAAGATCCGTCGAGGGCTTTCTCGGGCAGGCCTCTTGAATTAGGGCGCGCCGGCGAGAGGGCCGCCGCCGAGCTTCTTCGGTCCCGCGGCTACCAGGTCGTCGGCGCCGGTTTCCTGGCCCGGCGTGGTGAGCTCGACCTCGTCTGCAGGCGTGGCGACGAGCTGGTGGTGGTCGAGGTGAAGACCCGAGCGAGCGATGCGTTCGGCACGCCGTTCGAAGCCGTCGGCTCGCGCAAGCGGCGTGCCCTCATGTCGGCGGCGGCGGAGTACAGGGCGCTCGCCGAGTGGCGTGGATCGATCCGGTACGCGGTGGTCGGCCTCACGCTCAAGGGCGATGGCAACTTCGATGTCGAGCTTCTGGAGGACCCGTTCGACTAACTGATCGTCGCCCGGGGAACGAGAGCCGGCCCGTTGCGAAGCGACCGGCCAATAAGAAGGCCTCCGGGGTTCCCCTCATACCTGGCGTTGCCTTGGCGGCCGGCTTCACGCCGGCCGCGACTATGCCTCGTCGTCTCCGGGCGTCGCCTGTGGAAGGCTGCTAGATCAAGTCTCAACCGCATACCGGAGGGTGAGCAGACCCGGCGCGAAAGCGCCCGGTCGATGAGCGGGAGCCATCCGGGTTCCCGCTCATAGTCAGCGCCAGTGGCGGTCGAGCTCGGAGGCGTAGTTCACCCCGAGCGTGTCGGCGCTCGCGAGCAGCCAGTTGTCCAGCCGCCGCGTGCCCCGCGGCCGTTCGTGCGACACGAGCAGCTCCCGCATCAACCCCTGCAGCTCAGGCTCGTTGAGCGTGACGTCGTTCATGACCCGCCCGATGAGCGTGGCGGCGCGCACGGCGTTGCGCGGCGACAGGTAGATGAAGCGCGGATGCTTGCCGACCGCGATGGCGATCGACTCCACCATCTCGCTGTAGTAGATGATGTCGGGTCCAGCGGCGTCGACGGTCACGTTCTCGACCTGATCGGCAGCCGAGGTCGCGATCTCGGCCACGTCCTCACCCGCGACCGGCTGCAGGCGGTAATCGCCACGGCCGGGAATGCCGAACAGGGGCAGCCGCCGGAGCAGCCACGCGATGTTGTTGAGCAGGATGTCGCCCGCTCCGAAGATCAGGGTCGGCCGCACGATCGCCCACTGAAGACCCGACTCACGGACCGCCCACTCGGCGCGGGCCTTGCCCGCGTAGTAGTCGAGGTCAGAGTCCTCCGCCGGGTTGCTGACCGAGATGTGCACGACCTTGCGCACGCCCGCGTCACGCGCCGCGCCCATGAGGATCCGTGTGTTCGCGACCGCGTCGCCGAACCGCGTGCGCCCATGCCGGAAGCGGACCCAGTAGGTGTTGTAGAGGACCTCGGCGCCGCGCAGGCTCTCGACGAGGGCCTCGCGGTCGGCGAACTGCAGTGGTGCGATGTCGGCGGTGATGTCCTCTGTGCCGGCGCGCCTGGCGTGGTTGGTCAGGGTCTTGACGCGACGCTCCAGCGCCAGCAGGCGGCGAGCGATGAAGCGTCCGGTGAAGCTGAACGCGCCCGTGACTACGTCGAATGCCTGCCCCTGGTTCAAAACGGAAAACGCGTGAGGTCGTACGCCGCCGATCCGGGCCGGACGTGCCCGGTGATCACAACGCGGGGCCGGTGGCGCACGGCTTCCGCCGGGTGGACCTCTGGCCGGAGGCCGTTGAATATCGGGAAACGCAGCGTGCCGTCCGGCGACCATTCCGAGTACCGGATGCTGACCACCAGCTCCGGGCGCACCCAGTGCACCGGCCGCATCATGATCGGCGGCGGATCGAGTGGAGATTCCTCGGTCGAGAGCTCCACGACGCGCTGGCGAAGGACGCTGGCCACGTCGTCGTCGTAGCCCCCACCGACAGTGCCGCATGGCAGCAGGCGGCCCTCCTCGTAAAAGCCGACCACCAGGGCGTCAAAGGGACGCTCGCCCATCCAGCCGATGACCACAAAATCGTCCGACTTCACCGCTTTGACCTTCAGCCAGAAGGGGCTGCGCTGGCCCGGCACGTACGGCGACTGCATGTGCTTGGCGACCACGCCCTCGAGGCCGCGCTCGAGGCAAGCCTCGTACAGCTCGACTCCATCCTCTTCTATGTGGTCGGGCACGAAGATGTGGCCGCCGGCCTCGACCGCCTTCGCCAGGCGCGCCCGGCGGCGGACCACCGCTTGCCGCAGCAATGGCCGTCCTTCCAGGTACAGCGCGTCGAAGGCGAGGTAGGCGGTGGGGATCTCGTCGCGCATCCTGGCGCCGCCGGCGAGGCGCCGGCGAAGCCGCGGGTAGTCCGGCCTTCCCTCGACGTCGGTCGCCACGAGCTCGCCGTCGAGCACGCTCCCTGGCGGCACGCGTCGCGCCGCCTTGACGACCTCCGGGATGTCCGCCGTGATGTCGTTCAGGCCCCGGTCCTTGAGATGCACCTCGCCCCCCTGGTCGCGAAACAGGATGCAGCGGAGGCCGTCCCACTTGACCTCGAAGACGTACTCGTTGGAGCTGAACGGGGCCTCGGCCGACGCGGCCTGCATCGGACGCACCTCGTCGGGGAAGCTCGCCAGCTCGATCTGAAGCTGGTCCGGATCCTGCATCTCGCCCAGATTAGGCGAGCGCCGACTACGAAGCTTTACGACGTCTCCTGGATTCGGCGGCCGGCTTCTCCTTGACGCCGCGCTGCTTCTTGGCCTGCTCGACGGACTGTCGTAGCGCCTCCATCAGGTCCATGACCTTGGCCGGCTGCGGCGCCTCGGGCGCCTCGATCACCTCGCCTTCCATCTTGGCGTGGACGACCTTGAGGACCGCCTCGCGGTACTCGTCCTTGAAGCGGCTCGGGTCGAAGCTGTCGGCCAGGCTCTCGATGAGCGCCTTGGCCATCTCGAGCTCCTTGGGGTTGATCTTCACGTCTTCTTCGAGACCCTTCAGGCCTTCGGTCGTGCGGATCTCGTCCGGCCAGTGGAGCGTGTTCATCAGCAGGCCCTTGCCATTGGGGTGCAGCGCGGCGAGGTGCTCCTTGTCGCGCAGCGCAATCTTGGCGATCGCCATGCGGCCGGTCGCCTCCAGCGCCTTGCGCAGGAGGTGGTACGGCTTCTTGCCGAGCTCCTCAGGCTCCACGAAGTAGGCGTTGTCGAAGTAGAGGCCGGGCTCGATATCGTCGACGGGAACGAACTCCTCGATGTCGATGGCGTGCGCGGTCGGCAGCGGGAGGTTGTCCAGGTCCTTGTCGTCGATGAGGACGTACCGGTCCTTGCCGACCTCGTAGCCCCGCTTGATCTCGCTGTACTGCACCTCGTGGTCGCCCTCGGCGCACCAGCGCTTGTACGAGATGGGGGAGTTGTGGTCAGGACACAGCTGACGGAACGACACCTTGGAGGTCGACTCTGTCGCGTTGTAGAGGCGAATCGGGATCGAGACCATTCCGAATGAGACCACGCCTTTCCACATCGATCTCGGCATGGCGACGCAGTTTACCTCCTAAGCTCGTGCTTGGCTACTTTCCGTAAGCCCAGTGGAACTCGCTCACGCGCCGACGTCCCGCCGCTGCATCAAGAGTATCGAGGTTGCGGTCCCCGCGACGGCCAGGGCCAGCATCAGCGTCACGTTGCGCCAGTCCACGCCGGTGACGAGCGGCGTCCCGAAGAGCTTGAAGGCCGACAGGTCCTGCAGCCACAAGGGCAGCCTGTAGATGGCTCCCAGTTCGGTGTCGAGATAGCTGGCGAAGGCGAACGCGCCCAAAAGGCCGACCGCCGCGCGCGGGTTCCAGGCGGCGAGCAGGGCGCCGGCGCCCGCGAATACGAGGGCGAACGGCACGAGCATCAGCGAGGCTGCGACGAGCCGTCCCGGGTCGAGGTCGATGCCCTGCGCGTGGGAGGCGTAGAACAGCGTCAAGCCGCTCACCGCGGCGATGACCAGCGCCGCGACGGCGAGAACGGCCATGCGCTCGACCACGATCGCGGCTCGTGAGACTGGCTGGCTCAGGGTGATCTCGAGCCTCCCGTCGACGTCCTCCGCCGCCCAACGCGCGACCTGGGCGATCGCGAGGGCGGCGAACAGCAGCTGGGCAAGGTTGAGCCACGTGAAGCCAAGGACCCCTGGGTAGATCTGGCTGCGCACCAGCGCCGAGAGGTACGGAGCCAGCGTGGGGATGGAGAGCAGGACCTGGACGACGGTCTTCGTCAGCGCGGCGCAGACGAAGGCCAGCACGGCAAGGCCGGCAGTCCACCCGAGGATGCCCAGGCGCTCCCGGTAGAGGTCGCGCAGGACCGGATATCGCCACCTCGCCTCGCGCGGCACGTCGTGCGCCGCCAGGCCTGGACGCGAGCGGAAGGCGACGAGGCCCGAACCGAGGTCGCGGACCTCGAACGCGAGGGCAGCCACGGCGCCGGCAAAGATCGCGATCCCCACGAGCACGAAGAAGCCACGCACGTCGAACGGGCCGCCCGGCGTCAATGGCTGGCTGAGGTCGTAGTAGCGGAAGGGGGACAGCCAGCGCCAGGTCGACAGCGAGTCGAAGACGCGGCTCATGCTGTTCAGCAGGTAGAGCCCGACCAGCACCGTGCCGGCGGCCGCGGTTGCGGCGCGGGCGGGCGCGACCTCGGCGACGAGCAGGGCGATGGCATAGCACGCCAGCGCTAGCGCGACCAGGATCGCGCACTCCTCGACCAGCCCGGGCACGTGGATCGACTCGCGATGGCTCGCGACCCCGGTGACGAATCCCGCCGCGGCGGCGGCCGAAGCGGCGGACAGCGCGATGACGAAAGCGCCCAGACGCGAAACGACCAGGGCGACGCGGTCGGTGCCTGTGGCGAGCAGCGCCTCGACGATGCCTCGCTCTTCGTCGCCACGCGCGAAGCCTGTCGCCGAGGTCATCGCCCAGACCGCGAACAGGATCGCCAGTGAGTGAAACCCGCGGAACTCGACGTAGCCGGCCACGGTGTCGGGCCTGATCGGCGGGGGCAGGATCGCCACGAGCTGCGACGAGAGGGCCAGCATCGAGTTGCCGAAAGTGATGCGTTCTTGCGGCGTGCTGCCGGCGACTGCGTAGAAGGCGAACGTGTTCACGCTGGTCGCAAAGAGCGCCGCCAGGCCGAAACCGACGATGCCCCAGCGGCCGAGGCGCAGGGCGAGCGCGACCGAGGTCAAGGTGTGAGCGCTTTCGGTTTGCCCGGCGTGAAGTAGCTGAGGAAGATCTCTTCCAGGCTCGGCTCGCTGCTTACGAAGTCGACCACCCTCGAGCCGGCGATGGCGTTGAGGAGACCTTCGAAGCTACCGCGCACCCTTGCGGTGACCCGCGTGCCCGTGACGATCACGTCCTCGACTCCTTCGGCCTCGCCGAGCTCCGCCTTGGGCACGTCGCTCTCGTGGGCGAACTCGATCTCCACACCGTGGACGCGGAGGTGCCGCAGCTCGTCCAGGTGGGCGACGCGGACGAGGCGACCGTCGCGCACGATGCCGACCCGGTCGCAGACGCGCTCGACCTCCGAAAGCACATGAGAGGACAGGAAGACCGTCGCGCCGCCGTCCCTGGCCTCACGAAGAAGTCTGTAGAACTCCTGCTGGTTGAGCGGGTCGAGGCTGCTCGTGGGTTCGTCGAGGATGAGCAGGTCGGGGTTGTGCATGAACGCGACCACGATGGCGAGCTTCTGCTTGTTGCCGCTCGAGTACTCGCGGAAGCGGCGGCCCAGGTCGAGGTCGAAGCGGTCGCACAGCTCGCGCACGCGTGCGTGGTCGACGCCGCCACGCATGCCACCGAGGTAGGCGACGATCTCGCTCCCGCGCAGGCTGCCGAACTGGGGTACGTCGCCGGGCAGGTAGCCGACCTTGCGTTTGACCTCGGCCGACTCTCGCATTGCGTCGAGTCCGAGCACATAGGCCGAGCCGCTGGTCGGGCGGATCATGCCCATCAGCAGACGGATGGTCGTCGTCTTGCCCGATCCGTTCGGCCCGAGGAAGCCGAAGACCTCCTGCGCCGAGACCTGCAGGTCGAGGTCGAACAGGCCGCGCCCGAGGCCGTAGTCCTTGGTCAGCCGCGTGGTCCTGATCGCCGAGGCGGCCATTTGGCCGAGCATATTAGGTGCCGTGAAGCTGGGTGACCTCGAGCTACACCTTCTTATCGCCGACCGGTGGCGGGCCGACGGCGGGCTCATGTTCGGCGTCGTGCCGAAGGTGCTCTGGGAGAAGCAGAAGCCCGCCGACGGCAGGAACATGATCGACTGCGCCTGCGTCTGCCTGATCGCCCGCAAGGACGGCAGGGTCATCGTGGCCGAGACCGGGATCGGCAACAAGCTGAGCGAGAAGCGAGCCCTGCAGGTGGGCCTGCGCGAGCCGGAAAGCCTGCTCCACCACCTGCAGCGCCTCGGCATCCGCCCGGAGGAGGTCGACGCGGTCGTCACGACGCACCTGCACTGGGACCACGCCGGCGGGCTGACACGCCGCAACGCGGAGGGCGAGGTGGAGCTGACGTTCAAGAACGCGCGCCACTTCATCCAGCGCTCGGAATGGGACTTCGCCCTCAACCCAGACGTCCGGAGCAGGGTCAGCTACGTCACCGACGACTTCACGCCCCTGGCGGACGGGAACGACCTGGTCGAGTTCCTCGACGGCGACGCCGAGGTGCTGCCGGGCGTGCACCTGCGCCACGTCGGCGGGCACACGCCGGGCAGCCAGGTGCTGGTCCTGCAGTCGGGAGAGCTCGCATGTGCGGTGACGGGTGACCTCGTCTGCCAGACGCCGCACCTGCGGGTGCCCTGGAACATGGCGGCGGACATCGAGCCGCTGCGGGTGTTCCAGCAGAAGGCAAGGCTTTTCGAGGAGGCGGAGAAACACCGGTGGCTTCTCGTCCTCAGCCACGAGACCGACCAGCCGGCGGGCTACCTCGAAGACGGCGGGCGGTGGCGCCCGGAACCGCGCCTCCTGTGAGCTTCACCACCGCCGACGGCCGCAAGCTCACTTACCGCAAGCTCGGCCACGGGCCTGTCCTCGTCTGCCATCCCGGAGGTCCCGGCTTCTCGGCGACCTACTTCGGCGACCTGGCCGCGCTTTGGGAGCAGTACACGCTGATCATGCTCAACCCGCGCGGAACCGGCGGTTCGACCAGACCGGCCGACCGGCGGGCCTACGAGATCGACGACTACGTCGCGGACGTCGAGGAGCTGCGCGTGCACCTGGGCCTGGAGCGGATTCTCCTGCTCGGCCACTCGCATGGAGGGGTGGTGGCGCAGGCGTACGCGGCGACGTTTCCAGGCCGCGTGCGCGCACTGGTGCTTTCCTCGACGCTGGCGCGTTTCGCGTCGGACCAGGAAGCGGCGATGCAGGCGGGGATGGAGAAGCGCTCCGGCCAGAGCTGGTACCAGGATGCGCTGGCCGCGCTAGAGGAGGAGCAGGCGGGGGACTTCGAAACGGACGGGCAGATGATGGATCTGGTGTTCCGCGAGCTGCCGCTTTACTTCGCGCACTTTGGCGCTGCGGAGGCGGGCTACCTGGACACCCTCAAGACGGAAGAGCTCAACGCGGACACCCTGCGCCTCTTCAACAAGGAGATCTTCCACACGTTCGACATGCGCAGCCTGCTGCCGAGCATCACGGCGCGCACGCTCGTCATCACGGGCGACGAGGATTTCATTTGCGGTCCGGTTTGCGCCCAGGAGATCTGCTCCGGGATTCGCGGCGCGCGTAGCGTGGTCGTCGGCGACGCGGGACACATGCTGTTCGTCGAGCAGCCGCAGACGTTTCATGACGAGGTCGCGGACTTCCTGGGGTCTTAACAACCAGGGCTGATTTCTGACGACGCCTGGAATAACTTCGGGCGCGTGCTCGGAAGCGTGGATTCATGCGTGCTCGCGGGGCTGGAGGTGCGCCGCGTACATGTCGAAGCGGACATCAGCCGCGGTTCGGAGCCGAAGTTCGCGGTCGTGGGCCTGGCGGCGACGACGGTGAAAGAGGCGCGTGAGCGCGTGCGGTCGGCGATCAAGAACAGCGGCCTCGAATTTCCCGTGCGCCTGACCGTCAGCCTCGCGCCGGCGGAGCTGCGCAAGGAAGGGGCAGGGCTCGACCTGCCGATGGCGGTCGCGATCGTGCTCGCTCGGGCACACCGTCCGCCCCCGGCGCGCAGCGCCTTCCTGGGGGAGCTGGCCCTGGACGGGACCGTCCGCCATGTCGACGGCGTGCTCGTCGCGGCGCGAGGGTTGCGCGGCCTCGGCTACGAGCGGCTCTTCGTCGCGGCCGAGGATGCCGCGGAGGCCGCCCTTGGCGAAGGCCTCGAGGTCGTCCCATGCGCCTCGCTGGCCGCCGTGGTCAACCACGTCCTGGGCACCGAGCCGATTCGGATTACTCACGTCGCGCCAGAGATCGGTGAGGGCGTCGTCGTCGAAGTGGACCTGGCCGAGGTCCACGGCCAGGAGGAGGCCAAGCGCGCCCTCGAGGTGGCGGCGGCCGGAGGGCACCACCTCTTGATGAGCGGCCCGCCAGGCGCGGGCAAGACGATGCTGGCGCGCTGCGTGCCGGGACTGCTGCCGCCGCTCGAGCTTCCAGAGGCCCTCGAGCTGGCCCAGGTGCGCAGCCTCCTCGGCGAGCTTTCACGGCGCCGTCCGCTCGATTGGGCGCGGCCGTTCCGCGCCCCGCACCACAGCATCTCGATGGCGGGGTTGATCGGCGGCGGCAGCGGGCTTGCGCTCCCGGGCGAGATCAGCAAGGCGCATCACGGCGTGCTCTTTCTCGACGAGCTGGCGGAATTCCAGACCCCGGTCCTGCAGGCGCTTCGCCAGCCGATCGAGTCCGGCCGGATCAGCATCACGCGCTCGGGCGGCTCGGTTGCCTACCCGGCGCGCTTCACGCTGGTCGCCGCCACCAACCCCTGCCCGTGCGGCTGGTCGGGCGACCCGGTGCGCCCCTGCCGCTGCACGCCCGCCGCGGTCGACACCTACCAGCGGCGCCTGTCAGGCCCGCTCCTCGACCGCATCGACCTCCAGGTGGCAGTGCGCCGCGTGAGGCTCGAGACCCTGGCGTCGGAACCCGTGGGCGAGAAATCGGAAGCGGTGCGCGAGCGCGTCGTCCGCGCCCGAGCTCGCCAGCTCGAGCGCCAGGGTTGCCTGAACGCACAGCTCAAGCCCGCGCGCCTCCGTCAGCACGGCGGCCTGGCTCCGGCATCACGCCGCACGCTGGAGCGCTGGTCGGCCCAGCGTGGTTTCAGCGCGCGCGGGTTTCATCGCGCCTGGAGGGTGGCGCGGACCTCTGCCGATCTCGCGGGCGCCGACGAGATCCAGGAAGACCATGTCCTCGAAGCGCTCGGCTTCCGGCTCCAGGATGTCGCCGCCTGAGATCCCCTTGCGGACCAGGGGCAGGTGGCCGCCGCCCGAGGGCCCGCGTGTGGCGATCGTCGGCTCGCGCCGCCCGTCGCCGTACGGCGAGGCGGTGGCCGAGCAGCTTGCCCTCGAGCTGGCGCGTGCGAACGTGGTGGTGATCAGCGGCCTTGCCCTCGGCATCGACGCGGCCGCTCACCGGGGTGCCCTCAACGGCGGCGGCGTCACGGTCGCGGTCATGGGCACCGGCGTCGACCTCATCTACCCGACGGCCCACACGGTCCTCGCCGAGGCCATCCTGGACGGCGGCGGCGCGCTGGTCAGCCAGTTCCCGGACGGCACGTCTCCGCGCCGTCACCACTTCCCGGCGCGGAACCACACCATGGCCGCGCTGGCCGACGTGGTGGTCGTGGTCGAGGCCGGCGAGGGCTCCGGCGCGCTGATCACCGCGGAAGCGGCGCTCGACCTACATAAAGAGGTAATGGCGGTGCCTGGCAGCGTGTTCTCCCCGCTCTCCGTGGGCACGCATGCACTCATCCGCGACGGGGCAGGTCTGGTCCAGAACGCCAGGGACGTCCTGGCCGCTGTGAGGCTCGGCGGCGAGGTGCTGGACGATCCCCTGGCGGCCCCGGCCGGGGTCGGTCTCAGGCTCCCGAGGGAGCGGGACGGCATCCTCGGCCACCTCTCGGACGTGCTCGCCTTGAACGCCGCCGAGATCGCCCGCAAGCTCCAGCTGCCGGTCGCCGACGTGCTCGGTCGGCTGACCGCCCTGGAGCTCGAAGGGGCGGTTAGACGCGACCAAGGTGGGTATGTAAGAGCGTTGCGTCGCGGCAAAGAACGGGCGTAGGATGCCCGCCTCAGACCCCGCCCCAGGGAACAAGGGCCCGGGTTTGGGAATAAAGAAAGAGCTGTGCCAGAAGGTCTGATCATCGTCGAGTCGCCTGCCAAGGCCAAGACGCTGAAGCGGTTCCTGGGGGATCGTTTCGACGTGCGGGCCTCGATGGGCCACGTCCGCGACCTCCCCAAGTCCGAGATGGGAGTCGAGGTCGACGACGGCTTCAAGCCCCACTACGAGGTGGTCGAAAGCCGCCGCAAGACGATCAACGAGCTGCGCTCGGCGGTCAAGAAGGAGACCGAGGTGATCCTCGCGTCCGACCCCGACCGCGAGGGCGAGGCGATCGCCTGGCACCTGGCCGAGGTCCTGAAGCTGCGCGAGCCGAAGCGGATCGAGTTCCACGAGATCACCGCGGACGCCGTCCGCCACGCGCTCAAGGCGCCCCGAGTGATCGACATGCGCCTGGTCAACGCCCAGCAGGCGCGCCGCGTGGTCGACCGCCTGGTGGGTTTCCGCCTGAGTCCGTTCCTGTGGAGCAAGGTCCAGAAGGGGATCGGCGCCGGCCGGGTGTCCTCGGTCGCGCTTCGCCTCGTGGTCGACCGCGAGGACGAGATTCGAAAGTTTGTGCCGGTCGAGTCCTGGACCGTCGACGTCGAGCTTTCCAGGCGCGGCGACGCCTCCCACTTCGTGGCCCGGCTACACCGGCCGGTCGCCGGAGACGACAAGCTCGAGGTCCACAACGAGACTGAGGCGCAGGAGCTCGTCCGCCGGCTGGAAGGCGCGGCCTATCGGGTGATCGGTGTCGAGCAGAAGCGCCGGAGCAAGAGCTCGAACCCGCCGTACATCACGTCGACGCTGCAGCAGGACGCGTCAAGCCGCCTGCGCATGCGGCCCAGAAATGCGATGCGGGTCGCACAGCAGCTCTACGAGGGCGTCGAGCTGGGTGCCGATGGCTCGACGGGCCTCATCACCTATATGCGTACCGACTCGACCCGCATCTCCGCCGATGCGGACGCGAAGGTCAAGGCATGGATCAAGTCCCACCATGGCGAGAGGTACCTCGGCGCATCCCGCACCGCCAAAGCCGCGCCTGGAGCGCAGGACGCCCACGAGGCGATCCGGCCCACCGACGCCACTCGCACGCCCGACTCCATCAAGCAGTACCTGAGCGCGGACCAGTACAAGCTGTACGACCTGGTGTGGCGGCGCTTCGTCGCCAGCCGGATGGCCCCCGCGCAGTACGACCAGACGCAGGTCGAGATCGAGGGTGGTGAATTTGTGTTCCGGGCCAACGGCTCGGTGCTCGCATTCGACGGCTTCTACAAGATCTGGCAGCGCGAAGAGAATGGCGAGAACGAGCTGCCGGCGCTGGCGCAGGGCGAGGATCTCGACTACCACAGCATCAAGCCCGAGCAGCACTTCACGCAGCCGCCGCCGCGGTACACCGAGGCGACGCTCATCAAGGAGCTGGAGCAGCGCGGCATCGGCCGTCCGTCCACGTACGCGCCGACGGTCGAGACGATCAAGGACCACGGTTACGTGGAGGTCAAAGAGCGCCGCCTCCACCCGACGCATATCGGGGAGGCCGTGAACACGCTGATGGTCGAGCACTTCAAGACCATCGCGGACGACGGCTACACCGCGAAGCTGGAGACGAGGCTCGACGAGGTCGAGAGCGGCAAGCAGGAGTGGGTGCCGGTCGTCAGGGACTTCTACGGCCCGCTGCAGCGCATGCTGAGCGCGGCTGAAGAGGCCACTCCCGCTCAGACCGACGAGGTGTGCCCGCAGTGCGGCGAGGGGCACCTCGTCCACAAGGCAAGCCGCTTCGGTCCGTTCCTCGGCTGCTCGCGCTACCCCAAGTGCAAGTACCGCCGCGCGCTGACCGCCAACGGCGAGGCGGCGCAGCCGAAGCTGCTCGACGAGGCGTGCCCGACCTGCGGCCGCCCGCTGCAGCTGCGCACCGGGCGGTACGGCGAGTTCGTCGGCTGCTCGGGCTATCCCGAGTGCAAGTACATCAAGCGGGACGCGTCCCAGGGCGAGTCGAAGCTGACGGGCGAGAAGTGCCCACAGTGTGGGGAAGGGGAGCTGGTCGAGCGCACCGGCAGGTACGGGCCGTTCGTCGCCTGCTCGCGCTACCCGGACTGCAAGTACCGCGCCAACCTCGGCAAGGACGGCAAGCCGCGCGAGGGCCCGAAGCTCCTCGACGAGCCGTGCCCGATCTGTGGCAAGCCTCTGGTCGAACGCCGCGGCCGCTACGGCCTGTTCAAGTCGTGCTCGGACTATCCGAACTGCCCCGGACCCAAGGGCGTGAAGAAGGCCGTCGCTTAGAGAATTCGGGCCCTGGGTATACTCACAGGGCCAATCCCAAGCGGATTGAGTTAGCACGCCCGGGGCAAAGCCCCTGTCCTTTCCAGGCGAAAGGCCAGAACCGGGCGGAAGAGAAACAGGAGGCATTAGTCAACACGTGGCACAAGTGACCTTGAAGCAGCTGCTGGAAGCAGGTGTCCACTTCGGGCATCAGACCAGCCGCTGGAATCCGAAGATGAAGACCTACATCTTCACTGCGCGCAACGGCATCCACATCATCGACCTGCAGAAGACCGTCCGCCTGCTAGACGACGCGTGGGAGTTCACGCGCAACGTCGCGGCGAGCGGCCGGCCGGTGCTCTTCGTCGGCACCAAGAAGCAGGCCCAGGAGACCATCCAGACCGAGGCCGCGCGCTGCGGCATGTACTTCGTCAACCGGCGTTGGATGGGCGGCATGCTCACCAACTTCAGCACCGTCAAGAAGCGCATCGAGCGCCTGCAGGACCTGCGCAAGATGCAGCAGGATGGCCAGTTCGAGCAGATGCCGAAGAAGGAGGCGAAGCGCCTGCAGGACGAGCTCGACCGGCTGATGTTCCACTTCGACGGCATCGCCGACATGAAGCGCCTGCCCGGCGCCCTCTACGTCGTCGACCCGCGCAAGGAGCACATCGCCGTCACCGAGGCCAACCGGCTGAAGATCCCGGTGGTCGCGATCACGGACTCGAACTGCGACCCCGACCTCATCACCTACGTCATCCCTGGCAACGACGACGCGATCCGCGCCGTCAAGCTGCTGACGGGCAAGATCGCCGACGCGTGCCAGGAAGGCCGCCAGGAGGCCGCGGCGCGCGGCGAGATCCTGCCCGAGGTCGAGGAGCGCGAGTTCCTCGAGACGCCTCGCTACGAGGAGATCGAGGAGTACCTGGAAGACGAGGAGGACTACCTGCCGACAGTCTCCGAGGAAGAGTTCATCGGGCGGACCGGCGTCGATGAGGAAGCTCGCTGATGGCGGTCAGCCTGGACCTCGTCAAGAAGCTTCGCGAAATGTCCGGCGCGGGCATGATGGACTGCAAGAACGCCCTGGAGGAGGCCGGCGGCGACCTCGACAAGGCGTTCACCATCCTGCGGGAGAAAGGCATCGCGAAAGCGGCCAAGCGCGCCGACCGCGCGACGGGACAGGGCGTCGTCGAGGCGTACCTGCACAGCACATCGCCCGACTTCCCGCCGCAGCTTGGCGTGCTGATCGAGGTCAACTGCGAGACCGACTTCGTCGCCAAGGGCCCCGACTTCCGCAAGCTCGCGAGGGAGCTTGCGCTGCAGGTCGCGGGCTACGGAGCGCGATGGGTTTCGCGGGACGACGTGCCCGATGACGTGCTCGTGACCGAGCGCGAGGTTTACGAGGCGAAGGCGCGCCAGGATGGCAAGCCCGAGCAGGTGATCGCGCGAATCGTGGAAGGACAGGTCGAGGATTTCCTCAAGCACAACTGCCTCATGGAGCAGGAGTACTTCCGCGAGGCCGGGCACACGGTGCAGCAGTACATCGCGGAGAACATCTCGCGGCTGCAGGAGAACATCACAGTCCGCAGGTTCTCGCGATTTAACATCAGGGAGACCTGACAACGCCCGGGCGCGCCGAGAGCGCGCTTAACAGAGAGATCGCTTTGGGAGATCGGTCGCCGAAGTACAACCGCGTTCTGCTCAAGCTGAGCGGCGAGGCGCTCGGCGGGAGCCGCGATTACGGCATCGATCTCGAGGTCGTGGAGACGATCGCGGCACAGGTCAAGCGCGTTCATCAGATGGGCGTCCAGGTGGCGGTGGTGGTGGGCGGAGGCAACATCTTCCGCGGCCTTGCAGCGACCGAGCGCGGCTTCGACCGCGCGACGGGCGACTACATGGGCATGCTGGCGACGGTAATCAATGCGCTTGCGCTGCAGGACGCCCTCGAGCGGACCGGCATCCCGGCGCGGACGATGACCGCCATCCAGATGCCGCAGGTCGCGGAGCCGTACATCCGGCGCCGCGCCGTGCGCCATCTGGAGAAGGGCAGAGTCGTCATCCTGGCCGCGGGCACCGGCAACCCGTACTTCACGACCGACACGACGGCCGCGCTGCGCGCGGTGGAGATCGAGGCCGACGTGATCCTCAAGGCGACCAAAGTCGATGGCGTCTACACCGCCGACCCCAAGCGCGACCCGACCGCCACAAAGTTCGAGCGCCTTGGCTACCTCGAGGTCCTCAACCGCGGCATCGAGGTCATGGACAACACAGCGCTCACGCTGTGCATGGACAACGACGTGCCGATCGTCGTCTTCAACCTCCTGACCGCGGGCAACATCGAGCGAGTGGTGATGGGGGAGGAGATAGGCACGCTGGTGGGGAGCGCGAAATGATCGAGCCGATCCTGCGCGAGGCCGAGTCGAAGATGTCGAAGTCTGTCGACCACTTCGGCTCTGAGCTCACGACGATCCGCACCGGGCGCGCGAACCCCGCGCTGATCGACAAGATCATCGTCCCCTACTACGGCACGCCAACCCCGCTCAACCAGCTCGCCCAGATCAACGCGCCGGAGCCGCGCTTGCTGGTCGTGCAGGTCTACGACAAGAGCCAGATCGGAGCGGTCGAGAAGGCGCTGCGGACGAGTGAGCAGGGCCTGAACCCCGCGAGCGACGGCCAGGTGATCCGGGTGCCGATCCCGCCGCTGACCGAGGAGCGCCGCAAGGAGTACGTGAAGCTCGTGCGCCAGAAGGCCGAGGAGGCGCGGGTCGCCATCCGCAATGTGCGCCGCGACGAGCTCCACCGCATCGAGCACATGCAGAAGCAGGGTGAGGTGCCGGAGGACGAGGCCAAGCGAGCCTCAGCCAGGTTGCAGAAGACGGTCGACGGCTACATCGAGAAGGTCGACGCCCTCGCGGGCCGGAAAGAGCACGAAGTAATGGAGGTCTAGATATGAGCGGGAACCCGGATGGTTCCCGCTCATCGCCCGGGCGCTACGCGCCGGGGCTGCTCACCCTCCGGTATACGGTTCGGATCGTCTAAGTAGCCTTCCACCAGCCAGGTCTGGAGGCATGGTTCGACGCGAGTCGCGGCCGAGGTGAACTCGGCCGCCCTGGCGACCCGAGCGAGGACGCCTTGAGGTCCGGCCGGTACGCTTTCACACACCCGTGGACTCCCAGGTCCCCCGCCACGTCGGGATCATCATGGACGGCAACGGTCGCTGGGCCCGCCGCCGCGGCAGGCCGGCGAGCTTCGGCCATCGCGCCGGCGTCCGAGCGATCAAACCAGTCCTCCAGGCGTGCGAGGACATGGGCGTGCACGCGCTCTCGATCTACGCTTTCTCGACCGAGAACTGGACGCGGCCGCGAGCCGAGGTCCGGGCGCTCATGCGCCTCTTCCACGAGACGATGCAGCGCGAGATCGACGAGATGCACCGCCGCGGCGTGCGCATCGTCGTCAGCGGCCGCCGCGAGGACCTGTCGCCGCGGATGCGGGATCGGATCGAAGAGGCCATGGAGCGGACGGCGAACAACCGCAACGGCGTCCTGAACGTCTGCCTCAACTACGGAGGGCGCGCCGAGATCGTCGATGCGGTGCGCGGTCTGGTCCGGAATGGCGTCTCAGAGCAAGACATCGACGAAGCCGCCATTTCCGCGCGCATGTACCAGCCAAGCCTGCCCGACCCCGACCTGCTCATCCGCACCGCGGGCGAGCACCGCGTGAGCAACTTCCTGTTGTGGCAGGGCGCGTATGCGGAGATCGTGGTCACCGACACGTTGTGGCCGGACTTCGGTCCGGATGACCTCAAGTCGGCGCTGACCGAGTACGCGTCGAGGATCCGCCGCTTCGGCGGCCGGCCGCGCGACGAAGTAATGGCCGGATGACGACCAGGAACGCGTCGCTGCTCGGCAATTGGAAGCCGAGCCCGCTGATGGTCCGCATCCTCAGTGCGTTCGTGATCCTCGCCGGGATCATTGGCGGGATCCTCGCCGGGATCTATGGCGTCTACGCGCTGGTGCTGATCATCGGCGGCTTCGCCCTGTGGGAGTTCAACGGCCTGTCCGACCGCATGGGCGCGCGCGCCCCGGCCTGGCTCCTGTATCCACTCGGGGTTTTCTTTGCGTTCAGCGGCACGCTGCTCAAGCAGGTCTCGGTCGAGCTCGTCCTCTCGCTTGCACTCGTGGGCGGACTCGGCGCCTTCCTGGTCCTGCCCGGCCGGCGCCAGGGCCTGAGCCGCTGGGCGATGGGTCTGGCCGGGGCGCTGTACATCGGGATGCCGTTCAACTACTACCTCCTCCTATACACGTCGCAGCCTCATGGCATGGAATGGACGCTGTTCACGATCCTCGCGGCGGTCGCCAGCGACGCCGCGGCGCTGCTGGTCGGGAGCCGCATCGGACGGCATCCGTTCTTTGCCTCGATCAGTCCGCGCAAGACGGTCGAGGGCGCGATCGCGGGCGTCGTCGGCGCCGTGATCGTGATGGTCATCGGCGTCTCGGGAGTCCTCGGCCTCAACCCGCTGCACGCGGTGGTCATCGGCTTGCTGGTCGGGACCAGCGCGGAGGTCGGCGACCTGGTCGAGTCGCAGATGAAGCGCATCGCGGAGGTGAAGGACTCCTCGCGCCTCATCCCAGGACATGGCGGCGTCCTCGACCGTATCGACTCCATCCTGTTTCCGCCGATCCTCGTTTACTTCTACGTGACGGTCTTCAGCCTCCTCTAGAGATGACGCGTCCATTGAACGTCGCGGTCCTGGGCGCGACCGGATCGATCGGCCGGCAGACGCTCGACGTCATCGACCGCAACTCCGGCCGGTTCAAGCTGTTCGGGCTCACCGAGGGCGTGCGCTCGGCCGGCCGCAAGGCCGAACACGTGATTCACGGCCAGGCCGGAGAGGGCGACTTCGACGCGCGGGTCGAGGCGATGGTGACCGACCCTCGGTGCGACCTGGTCGTCATCGCCATTCCAGGAGCGCGGGCGCTCAGGCCGACGATGTCCGCCCTTCGCGCGGGCAAGGACGTCGCGCTGGCGACCAAGGAAGTCCTGGTCATGGCGGGCGACCTGGTGATGAATGCCGCCGGCGAGCGTGGTATCAGACCCGTTGACTCAGAGCACAGCGCAATCTGGCAGTGCCTGTGGGGCGAGGAGCGGGCCAACGTGCGCCGCCTGATCATCACGGCCAGCGGAGGCCCCTTCTGGGCGCACCCCGAGCTCGACCTCGATCAGGTCACCGTCGAGCAGGCGCTCGACCATCCCAGGTGGTCGATGGGGCCGAAGGTCACGATCGACTCGGCGACACTCATGAACAAGGGCCTGGAGATCATCGAGGCGCACCACTTGTTCGGCATCCCGCTGGACTCGATCTCCGTATCCATCCACCCCCAGAGCGTCGTTCACTCCCTGGTGGAGTTCGTCGACGGCTCGCTCAAGGCCCAGCTCGGCCGCCCGGACATGCGGCTGCCGATCGCGGTCGCGCTGGCCTACCCGGATCGCCTCCGCGACGCGGTGCCTCCCACCACGATCCACGAGCTCAGCGGACTCGAGTTCCACGAGCTGGACGAGGGCCGATTCCCGAGCGTTCGGCTCGCCCGGGGTGCCGCCCGTAAAGGGGGCGGCCACCCGGCGGTTCTGAACGCGGCCAACGAGGAGGCGGTCAAGGCGTTCCTGGCCCGCGCGATCGCCTTCAGCGGCATCGTCAGCACCGTGGAGCGCGCACTGGACGCGTTCCCTGGCTGCGGCGGCTCGCTCGAGGAGATCCTCGAAGCCGACCGCTGGACGCGGGATTGGATCGCCGACTCCTCCGGTAGTCTGAGGACCACATGAACGGCCTCCTCTACGTCGTCGGCATCGCGGCGATGTTCCTGCTCCTCATCGCACCTCACGAGGCCGGCCACTTCGCCCTGGCCAAGCTGTTCGGCGTCCGCGTGATCGAGTTCTCGGTCGGCGCCGGAACCAAGCTGTGGTCGACAACGCGCGGAGGCACGTTGTACGCGCTGCGCGCCTTCCCGATCCTCGGCTACGTGCGCATGGGCGGCATGGAGGCCGGCGACTTCGAGGACGCCAACGGCTTCCACCGCAAAGCGGCCTGGCAGCGCCTCCTGATCCTGGCCGCCGGCCCGATCGCGAACTTCCTGGTGGCGATAGTCGTGGTGACAGCCCTCGGCCTGACCCAGGTCAACGACAACCCGGGCAAGATCGTCACCGTCGAGCCCCTGACCCCGGCCGCGGCGGCGGGATTTCGCACGGGCGACACGATCAAGACGGTCGACGGCGCTCCGATGACGCGTCCGGACCAGCTCCGCCACGCCGAGGACGCCAGGCCCGGCGCCCCGCTCGTGATCGCAGGCGTCCACTCGGATGGGACCCCGTTCCAGGCCACGGTCACGCCGGTGCGCGTGTGCAAGGAAACGTGCCAGTACCAGCTTGGGGTGCGCATCATGGGCGTGTTCACGCCCCAGATGGCGGTCGTGACCGGCGTCACGTTCCCGGTCACCGCGGTCGTCGGCATCGTCGACGGGCTGGCCCAGCTGATCTCCGGCCAGGTCCCTGGCGGCCTCCTCGGCCCCAACGGCGTGACCGGCCCGATCGGCATCGCGGACGTGGCGGTGCAGTCGGTCGGTCTCGGCTTCGACCGATACTTCTTCTTTGTCGCGCTCCTCTCGGTGGCTCTCGGGTTCACCAACCTGCTCCCGTTCCTCGCCCTCGACGGCGGCCGCATGGTCATCGTGCTGATCGAGGTTCTGCGCCGGCGGCCGTTCGACCGCGCCGCGGAGCTGAACTTCCAGCGTCTTGGGCTGGTGGCCTTGCTCGCGCTGGCCGCGGTCATCAGCTTCCTCGACATCCACCGGATCGCGACCGGCCAGTTTCCAGGCTTGCAGCCCTGATGGCGCTGGCCGTCCGCCGGAAGGCGATCCCGGTCAACGTCGGCGGCGTGGTCATCGGCGGCGCCGCCCCGATCGCTGTGCAGACGATGACCAAGACCGACACCCGCGACGTCAAGGCCACGCTGCGCCAGATCCACGAGCTGAAGGAAGCGGGCTGCGAGATCGTCCGGCCGGCGGTGCCGGACAGGGAGGCCGCCGAGGCGCTGAAAGAGATCGTCAAGGCCTCGCCGCTGCCCGTCATCGCCGACATCCACTACGACCACACGCTCGCCCTGCTGGCGATCGAGGCCGGGGTGCACTGCCTGCGCCTGAACCCAGGCAACATCCCGGACCGCGACAAGGTCGTCAAAGTGGTCACCGCGGCCAAGGAGAGGCAGATCCCGTTCCGAATCGGCGTCAACGCCGGGTCGCTGCCCGAGGAGGTGCACAAGAGCCTCCGCGAGCAGCACCATATCGACCGCGATGACCGGGAGCGCACGGCTGAGCGGATGGTCGAGGTCGCCGTCGGCCACTGCCAGATCCTCGAAGACCTGGACTACGGCCCTGGCTATGTCAAGGTCTCGCTGAAAGCGACCGACGTCTGGACGAACATCCTGGCCAATCGCAAGTTCGCCGCCGCGCGGCCGTACCCGATCCACCTGGGCGTCACCGAGTCGGGTCCCGTCGAGGCGGGGAGCATCCGCAGCGCGGTCGGCATGGGCATCCTCTTGAGCGAGGGCATCGGGGACACGATCCGCGTCTCGCTCGCGACCTCCGACCCGCGCGAGGAGGTGCGCGTCGCGCACGAGATCCTGAAGACTCTCGCGTTCCGCAACGAGAGCCCCACGCTGGTTGCCTGCCCGACGTGCGGGCGCCTCGAGTACGACATGGTGCCGACGGTGAAGGCGGTCGAGTCCTACATCGCCAGGCTGAAGGTGCCGATCACGGTCGCCGTGATGGGTTGCGTCGTCAACGGCCCGGCCGAGGCGCGCCACGCCGACATCGGAGTGACCGGCGGCCGCGGCAAGGGCGTGATTTTCAAGAAAGGTAAGCTGTACCGCACTGTGCCCCAGGCGGAACTGCTTCCGGTGCTTCTGGCCGAGATCGACGCGATCGCGGCCGAGCACGCTGCTGCGCCGGCTCCGCTCCCGTCCTAGCCCCTTCACCTCCCCACGTGCTGGGGGGTTCGGCGGCGACAGCCGCCGGGTGGGGGGCATCGGCTTAGCCGAACACCGTCGACCGAATCAGACGTGGAGAAAAAAGGCGTGAAACAGGAAGTAGAAGAGCAGCAGGACTTCGTCAAAGAAGTCACCAAGATGTCGGACGACTTCGACCGCTGGTACACCGATGTCGTCCGCAAGGCCGAGCTGGCCGACTGGTCCGGCGTGCGCGGCATGATGGTCGTCCGCCCCTACGGCTGGGCGATGTGGGAGGCGATCATGCGCGCCTTCGACGACATGATCAAGGAGAGCGGGCACGAGAACTGGGCGTTCCCGCTGCTGATCCCGCGCGAGTTCCTGATGAAGGAGGCCGAGCACATAGAGGGCTTCGCGCCCGAGGTCGCGTGGGTGACGCGCGCCGGTGGCTCGATGGAGGAGCTCGAGGAGCCTCTAGCGGTGCGACCCACCTCAGAGACGATCATCGGCCCGCTCATCAAGCGTTACATCCAGAGTCACCGCGACCTGCCCAAGCTCACCAACCAGTGGAACAGCGTCGTGCGCTGGGAGATGCGCTCGCGGCTCTTCCTGCGCAGCCGCGAGTTCTGGTGGCAGGAGGGCCACACGTTCCACGCGTCGGGTGACGAGGCGATCGCGGAGGCCGACCTGATCCTTGGCTACTACCGCTCGATCGCGGAGGACTGGCTGGCGGTGCCGGTCCTGGTCGGCAAGAAGTCGCCTGCCGAGACCTTCCCAGGTGCGGTCCACACGTTGACTGTCGAGGGCCTGATGCGCGACGGCCTCGCCCTGCAGATGGGCACCTCCCACTACTTCGGCCAGAACTTCGCCCGGGCCTACGACATCTCGTTCTCGAACCGGGAGAACGAGCGCGAGCTTTGCCACTCCACGTCGTGGGGCATCAGCACGCGCCTGGTCGGAGCGCTGGTGATGGCGCACGGCGATGACTCGGGCCTGATCGTCCCTCCACGAGTCGCCCCCATCCAGGTGGTCGTGGTGCCGATCTTCCGCGACGACGAGAGCCGGGCCAAAGTTGAGCGATACATCAACAGCTGGTCGCCAGAGCTGAAGGCCGCCGGCATCCGGCATCGCGTCGACTGGCGCGAGGAGCGACCCGGCGACAAGTACGCGCACTGGGAGCTGAAGGGGGTGCCGATCCGCCTCAACGTCGGCGCGCGTGACGTGGACGCCGGCCAGGTCGAGATGGTCGACCGGCTGTCACGGCAGCGGGTCGGCGTGCCGGTGTCCGGGATCGCGAAGCGGCTGGGCGAGGAGCTCGAGGCATTTCACACCAGGCTTTTCGAGCGCGCGCGGCAGTTCCAGCGCGACAACACCGTCGAGCTGGCGACGCTGAGCGAGGTCGTCGCGCATTTCCGCGACCATGGCGGGTTTGCGTGGACTCAGTGGTGTGGGGAAGAGGAGGAGGAAGGCCGGATCAAGGCCGAGACGGGTGGCGTGACGATCCGGACCATCGACGAGGGCACGAAGGTGTCGGGTCAGTGCCTGGTGTGCGGCCGCCCGGCGAAGTACCGGGTGTCGCTGGCGAAGGCCTACTAAAAACTCCGGATAGTCCGGACTAACCGAGCGTGGCGGGCCGTCGAAACCCCGGATAGTCCGGACTATCCGGTAAGTCAGGCCACTGGGTTTTCGAACGCTCCGATCTTCGGCGCGTCCGGGTGCAGCGACTCCTGCGGGATCAGCGTGAGCGCGCCGCTGCCCGAGGCATCGAGCACGGCTTCAGCCACGTCTGGATGGAAATGCGTGCCCGCTCCCGCACGCACCTGCTCGACCGCCTCCTGGAGCGACATCCCCTTCCGGTAAGGCCGGTCTGACGTCATCGCATCGATCGCGTCGGCCGCGGAGACGATCCACGCGAACATCGGCAGCTCGTCGCCCTTCTTGCGGTCCGGGTAACCCTTGCCGTCGAACCGCTCGTGGTGCGAGCGAACGATGACGAGCTCGTCCGTGAGCATGCGCAGGCCGCTCAGGATGTTGAACCCGACGACCGTATGGCTCTTCATCTTCTCGAACTCCGCCTCGGTGAGCTTCCCGGTCTTCTGCAGCACCACGTCGGGAACGCCGATCTTGCCGATGTCGTGCAGCCGCCCGCCACGCTCCAGGCGCACCCACGCGCCCTGGTCCTTCGGCGCGAAGCGCATCTGCCTCGCGATCATCAGCGAGTACTGCGTCACCCGCTCGGAGTGGCCCGCGGTGTACGGGTCGCGGGCGTCGACCGCGTTCGCAAGCGCTTCGAGCGACGCGAGGATGACCTCTTCGCGGTCCTTGAAGAGGCGGGCGTTGTCGATTGCCACCGCCGCCTGTACGGCGAGCTCGGTGACGAGGTTGCGGTGGTCGGCGGTGAACGCATGGCCGACCTGGTAGTGCGCGAGGAAGACGACGCCCAGCGGCTTGCCGCGCAGCGTGATCGGCACGCACAGGACGGCGCGGGGGTTGAGGGGGCTGTCGGTCTCCGACTCGCGCTCCATCGCCTCCATCACGGCCTCGCCCGTCTCCATCACCCGCGCGCAGATGTCGCCGCCGAGCTCGAGCGCCAGCTTCTCCGCGGTGTGATGGTCCGTCCCGAAACCACCCTTCAGCACCAGCTTTCCGCCGTCCTCGAGGGCGAGGCATCCGATCTGCGCAGAGGATGCCTTGGCCGCGCCCGCGAGCACCTGCTGCAGCACCTGGTTCAGGTCGAGGGTCGACGTCGCCGCTTGCAGCGCCTCTTGCAGGTTGCGCAGCTCCCAGATGCTGCGCTCGTTCTTCTCGTACAGCTCGGCGTTGCGCACCGCCACGACGCCCTGGTTGCCCAGCGTGGCCAGCACGCGCTCGTCGTCCGCCGTCCACTCGTGCTTCTTGACGTCGAAGACGGTCAGCGTGCCCCAGAGCTGGCCTTCCTCGAGCATCGGTGTGCAGATCGCCGCCAGGAGGCCATCGGCTCCCATGTCCGGCGACAGGACGAGGTCGGGGTACGCGACCAGGTCCGCGACGGCGGTAGCCCGCCGGCTGAGCATCGTCGCGCCGATGATGCCCTGCCCGTTCTGGAACGTCATGCCGTCAAGCTCCGATGGAAACCCGTGGGACATGATCGCGACCTGCTGGCCGTCGTCGTTCGACCGCGTGAGCAGACCCGCGGCGCCATCGATGACGCGGATTGCCGTCTCCAGCGTCTTCTGCTCGAGCACGCGCGATCCCTGCGTCACGGTTGTGAGCGCGGCGGACACCTCGCCGAGGGCGTCGAGCGCGGTGTCGAGGCGCGACGCCTGCCCGGTCACCACCTGGAGGATGCGCGAGTTCTCGACCGCGACCCCGGCTATCGAACCCAGGTCGTTCAGGGCGCCGACGTCCTGCTGGCTGAAACCCGACGACCCGCGGCGGCCGAGGCACAGGGCGCCGATGACGCCTTCTTTGCCGCGGATGGGCGTGAGCGCCTCGTTGACAGTGCCTCCGAACTTGTCGGGATGGAGGCCGCTGTACAGGCCCTCCTCCTCGGTGACTAGGTTGCGCAGCATCGTCTCGCCTTCGTGCACGCGGCCGAGCGGGCCTTCGATCGGCTCCGGCGAGCCGCCGTCGAGACCGATGTAGGTGTTGTCCGGCTGGAACATCAGCGCCCGCCCAGCGTCGTACCGGATCACCTCGGTGCCGCGGCCGAGCACGAGGTCGAGGACCTCTTGCATCGTCTTGCCCGACGCCTCCTTGACCAGCTCGTTCATGAGCGAGTAGCGCGCCGACTCGAGGCGTGTCTGGGCGACGAGGTGCGCGCTCGCGACCTGCGCCCCGGCCCGCGCCGCCAGCGTGGTCGCCAGGCGCACGTCGTCGTCGCCGAAGTGGCCGCCGGTCTTGCCCAGGACCACGAATCCGCCGACCTGGTCGCCGATCGGCATCGGGACCGCGAGCAGGCTCTGCAGGTGGAAGTCCTCTGGCAGGTAGCTGATCAGCTCGGACAGCGCGTTCTCGTCGGCCGACGTATAGGCGATCCGCGCCTCCATCGCCGACAGCAAGGGACCGGGGTTCTCGTGCGGGCGGTTGACGGCCTGCGGCCGGAGCCGCTCGACGGCGACACCCGGCGGTTGCGGCACGTAGCGCCGGCCGTCGGCTGAGATCAGGTAGCAGCACGCGATGTCCGCGCCGATGTCGCGCGCGATGCTGAACGTGATCGCGGCGGTGTCGCCCGGTTGGGCGCCTTCGATGTCGGTGGTGGCCGCGACGAACGCGCGGTGCTTCTGCTCGAGCAGGCCCCGGAGGCCGCCGATGTCGTCGACCTGCTGCTGCAGCGCGTCGATGAAGCGGCCATAGGCGAGCCTGGCGCAGACGCCGCCCGCGGCGACCAGGATGACGCCCGGGAGCTGGATCACGAGGTCGCTCTGGCGCGGGGTGAACTGGGCGATGGCAAAGGTCATGACGATGGAAGCCAGGCCGAGGAGCCCCGCTACCCGCCAGCGCCTGTAGAGGACGCCGGCCCCCAGCGCCAGCAGGGAGGCCACCCCCGCCAGGGCCATGCCGGCGATGTCGCGCCCGCCGGCGTTGAGGGACGCGCCCGCCAGCACGAGCACGGCGGCCGCCGCCGCGAGGAGGATGCGCAGCCCATCTACAGTTCGATCTGAACTCATCCGGCGGCAGGTAAGTCTAGGTTCGAGTTCAGCAGGGGAAGCTAGATAGCGAACCTAAACTTGCATGCAAGGTACAAAGTGACCGTTTCCGAGCTCCTGAGGATCGCCGACCACCTCGACCCGACGGGCCAGCAGCTGGTCCGCAAGGCGTACGAGAGGGCGGCCACCGCGCACACCGGCCAGCGCCGGCTGTCGGGCGAGGACTACGTCAACCACCCCCTGGAGGTGGCCGCGATACTGGCCGACCTGGAGCTCGACGCGGCGACGATCGCCGCCGCCCTCCTCCACGACACCGTCGAAGACACCAACCTGACCGCTGAGGAGGTGAAGCGGGAGTTCGGGCCCGAGGTCGCGCGCCTGGTCGACGGCGTCACCAAGCTGGGCCGGATCTCGCTGCGGACCGACCAGCAGCAGCAGGCGGAGAACATCCGCAAGATGATGGTCGCGATGGCGGAGGACCTCCGGGTCGTCCTCATCAAGCTCGCCGATCGCCTTCACAACATGCGCACGCTCGAGCCTCTTGCCGAGGCCAAGCGGCGCAAGATCTCCCGGGAGACGCTCGACATCTACGCGCCCCTGGCGCACCGCCTCGGCATCGGCCAGATCAAGTGGGAGCTGGAGGACCTGGCGTTCCGCAACCTCGAGCCGGACGCTTTCGAGGACGTCGTCAGCCGCATCGCCCGCAAGCGCGCCGACCGGGAGGCCCTGGTCTCCGACCTCCGCGAGATCCTGGCCCGCGAGCTCGAGAAGGTCGGCATCCAGGCGGAGATCACCGGCCGGCCCAAGCACATCTACTCGGTCTGGCAGAAGATGACCCGCGAGAGCAAGGACTTCTCCGAGATCTACGACCTGTCAGCGATCCGGGTCCTGGTCGAGACCGTGCGCGACTGCTACGGCGTGCTCGGCGTCGTCCACTCGCTGTGGAAGCCGATGCCGGGCCGCTTCAAGGACTACGTGGCGATGCCGAAGTCGAACGGCTACCAATCGCTGCACACGACGGTCATCACGCACACGGGCGAGCCGATCGAGATCCAGATCCGTACCGAAGACATGCATCGGGTGGCGGAGTTCGGGGTCGCGGCGCACTGGACGTACAAGGAGGGCGGCAAGGACGCGAGCTTCGACCAGAAGCTCTCGTGGCTGCGGAGCCTTCTCGAGTGGCAGAACGAGGTGGGCGACGCCGAGTCGTTCCTGAACACGGTCAAGGTCGACCTGTTCCAGGACGAGGTCTACGTCTTCACGCCCCGCGGCGACGTGATCAACCTGCCCACCGACTCGACGCCGGTCGATTTCGCGTACAGGATCCACACGGAGGTCGGCCACCGCTGCATCGGGGCCAAGGTCAACGGCCGCATGGTCCCGCTCGACTATGCGCTCCAGAACGGCGAGATCGTGGAGATCCTCACCTCCAAGGGCCCGCACGGCCCGAGCCGCGACTGGCTCAATTTCGTCAAGAGCGCCTCCGCCAAGGAGCGCATCCGGAAGTGGTTCAAGAGCCAGCGCCGCGAGGAGAACGTGGCCAAAGGCCGCGACCTCCTCGAGAAGGAGCTCCACCGTATGCACCGCGTCAGCCTCGCCGACCTGCCGGACCCGAAGCTCCTGGAGATCGCCAACCTCCACAAGTTCGCGAGCGTCGACGACTTCACGGCGGCGATCGGCTACGGCGACCTCTCTCCGCATGCCGTGGTCATGCGCATGGCGCTCAACCTCGATACGCCTGGCGGAGACCTGCGCACGATCCCGCTCATTCCGCAGGTGCAGCCGACACCGCGCGTGCTGGTCCGCGGAGAGAAAGGCATCCTGACGACCATCGCCACGTGCTGCCAGCCGGTGCCGGGCGATGCCATCGTCGGCTACACGACCCGCGGCAAGGGCGTGACCGTGCATCGCGCCGACTGCATCAACGCGGTAAATGCGCAGGACTCCGCGCGCGTCGTCCCCGTCGACTGGGAGGCCGACGCGACGCATCTCTACCCGGTGGCGATCAAGATCGAGGCCTGGGATCGCCAGGGCCTGATGCGCGACATCGCAACGGTCGTGGCCGAGAATCGTGTGAACATGTCGGCCCTCGAAGTCCACGTCTACGACGACAAGACCGCGGTCGTCTCGGCGACGGTCGAGATCGACTCCCTGGCTCAGCTGTCGCGCCTGATGGAGAAGCTCGAAGGCGTGAAGGACGTGCACACGGTGGCCCGGGAGGCCTCCTGAGAGTGGAGGGCTCGCGCCAGGTCCACCTCGACGCGCCGGTCAAGACCGCCTGGGAGGCCCTCGTCTCTCCGAAGCGCCACCGGTGGTACTACCGCCTGACCCCTGACGGCGAATTTGCCGTGGGCAAGAAGATCCGCTGGATGGACGGCGGCGGCACCCCGGCTGAGGAGTCGGACGTGGTGGAGATCAAAGCGCCAGGCCGGCTCGTCCTTCGCACCAGGTTTCTCTACGCTCCGACGTTCGCCGCGCAGCCGCCGCACACGCTCACGTGGGAGGTCGCGCGCTCGGGCAAGGGATGTCGTGTACGCATGTCGTGGGACGCGACCGAGATGGTGGCGGGACTTCTCGAGTCGGAGGCCGACAACATCCTGCAGGGGTTGCGGCTCGAGCACGACGCCGCCGCCCAGGCCGAGATCGAGCGGCTGCCAAGCATCGGCCCTATCAGCGTCGAGGACGTGACGCCCGATCGCCTGAAGGAGTACCAGGCCTTTTTCGACAAGGACGCGTTCCGCGACTACCCCGGCTGGCAGTCCTGCTACTGCATGGAGACGCACCGCACGCAGACCGACGAGGAGTGGGCGGTGCGCACCGCGGACGACAACCGCCGCGACATGAGCAAAGGCATCAAGGAAGGCGGCGTGACGGCGCTGCTGGCCTATGTCGACGGCAAGCCCGTCGGTTGGTGCAACTACGGAGAGACGACCCGGCTGAATGGCGTGATGCACCGCTTCGGCCTCAACGCGGCCGAGCAGCAGGGCGTCGGCTCGCTTGCGTGCTTCGTCATCGCAGCGCCGTACCGCAAGCACGGCGTGGCCAGCAAGCTGCTCGAGGCGGCGCTCGAGCGCCTGCGTGCGCGCGGTGTGCGGGTCGCGGAGGCTTATCCCGCACGCACGCAGGATTCGCCTCAGGGCAACTACCGCGGTCCGCTGCAGATGTTTCTGCAGGCGGGCTTCGAGCCCTACCGCGAGACCGAACGACACCTGATCCTGCGCAAAACCCTTTGACCGTTCGCGTAGAGGTCACCGCCGACCGCCGCTTCAGCACCAACTCCTACCTCGTCGAGGACGACCAGACGCACGACGCGGTGGTCATCGACTCCAACCTGGAGCCCGACCTCGTCGTCGACCTCGCGCGTCAGCGAGGCGCGAACGTGAAGGTCATCCTGTTGACCCACACCGACCTCGACCACATCGCCGGTCTCCACGAGCTGCGCGAGGCCTTCGGTCAGATCCCGATCGCGGTCCACGACGAGGAGCGCCACGTGGTCGCGGAAGGGAGGCCGCTGCGCAAGGAGTTTGGTCCGCTCGCGACGCAGGTGGACAACGTGACCACGCTCGTGCCCGGCGAAGCCTTCCGCGCTGGGTCGCTGGAGTTCGAGGTCCTGCACACGCCCGGCCACAGCCCCGGTGGGGTCAGCCTGAAGATCGATGGCTACCTGTTCACCGGCGACGCGCTGTTCGCCGGGTCGATCGGCCGCTCCGACTTCGCGAACTCAGACGGCCGAGCGTTGATCGCCGGCATACGCTCCCAGCTGCTCTCGCTTCCGGACGACCTGATCGTCTACAGCGGTCACGGTCCGGCGACGACGATCGGTCGCGAGCGGCGGATGAACCCTTTTCTTACTTAGAAGAAATCGTGAGGACGGCGATCAGCGCCGGCCCGAGCAGGATCAACCACAGGGTCGGAAAGACGCAGCCCACCGTGGGGATCAGGATCTTCAGCGACGCCCTGGCGGCCTCGGTGCGGATCTTGAGACGGCGCTTCACACGCATCTGCGCAGCGTGGGCGGCGATGGTGCGAGCGATTGGCACGCCGGTTCGCTCCGCGTACAGGATTCCCCGCACGAGCGACGAGAAATCGTCGATGCCCGTTGCCTCGGCCATCTCCTCCAGGGCCTCGTGGCGCGGGCGGCCGAGCTGGATCTCACGCAGGGCGCGGGCGACCAGCAGGGTGAGCGAGTCGTCCTGGTGGCGGACCAGCTGTTCCAGGGCGCGGTCCAGGCCGAGCCCGGCCTCCATGCTGATGGCGACCACGTCCAGCGCGTTCGGGAGCGACGCCTCGAGCTCGGTCCTCCGCTCGCGCACGAGCTGGTCGAGCCAGACCACAGGCAGGTAGAAGCCCAGCGCCACCCCGATCACGAGTGAGATGCCGATCACGAACGGCGTGCCGATGAAGAGCCCGATCGCGGTGCCGATCGCGCCGAGCCCCGCGGCGGCGGCGATGCGGAGAGTCTGCAGGCCGGCGGGATCGAGGCCGAGCGGGTTGCCCACGAAGTCGAGCTGCCGGCGGAAGTTTGCCGCCTGGGCCTCCGGCGTCATGCGGATCATCTGCCGCTCGAGCCAGCGCCGCCCGGGACCGAAAAGTCGCTCGAGGAACGGCCTCTCCAGCTGGAGGGCGACCGCGCTCTGGCCCAGACCTACCTCCTGGCGCGCCAGTCGCTCGCGGGCGAGGGCCGTGGCGTCCGCCGCGCGCGACGCGATGATCCCCAGCGTCAGCAGGTAGGCGCCCACCGCGGCCGCGATCCCGACGACGAGTGGCAGTCCGTTCATGCGATCTTCGTAAGCCTGCGGATGATCAGGTTGCCGATGAACAGCAGGGAGGCCGCCAGCGCGAGCATCACCCAGCCGAGCGGATTCACCAACATCGGACGGAAGTAGTCGCGGACCAGGAAGTACAGGACGAACGCGGTCACGATCGGCAGCAGCGTGATGATCAGCGCCGTCGCTCGGGACTGCGCGGTGGCGGCGCTGATCTCGGCGCGCATCTCCTCGCGCTGCCGCATCGTGTCGGCGAGTGTGGTGAGGATGGCCGGCAGGTCGCCGCCGACCGAACGCTGGATGGTGATCACCATCACCATCAGGCGCAGGTCGTTGCTGCCGATGCGCTTGACCATGTTGTTGAGAGCGCTGTCCACCGACGCGCCGAGCTCGATCTCGCGGCGCGCGAGGGCGAACTCGTCCGAGATCGGCGGGCCCGCGTTATCAGTGACCGCCGTGAGCGACTGCGCGACGGACTGGCCGGCCTTCATCGAGTTGGCGATCAGCTCCATCGTGCGCGGCAACCCTGCGTCGAACTGTTGCAGCCGGTGTCCGCGGCGGTTGCGGAGGTAGAGGGACGGGAGCACGTAACCGACGACCGCGAGGATCAGGAACTCGGCTCCGATGCCAAACCGAAGGAGGCCGATCACAGCCAGCAGAAGAGCCACGCCCCCCTGGATGAGCCTGAACTCGTACGGCCGCAGCTCGAGGTCGGCGCTGACGAGGTCGCGCTGGAGGCTCGAGGTGCGCTGATCGGACGCGATCCAGGACGGGTTGCCGGTGGCCTCGAACCGGCGTCTCAGCTGCTCGCGGACGTCGGCGAGCGTCCGGTAAGAGGCGCGGACTGAACCACCGGGGCCGTCCGACTGCCGCGATCTCACCATGCCATAAACGACGAGGCCGACCCCGATCGCCGCGGCGACGGCGACCAGGATGATTGCGGTCCCCAACGGTGGGCCTAGTGCTGGGTGAAGTGCCAGCGACCCTCGACGTCTTTCGGGCCGACGCCTGACGTCGAGGAGACGGTGGGACACTTGCTGTCGGGCTGCGTCGGCGCGCTCTGGTAGTCGGTAAAGGACTCGAGCTCGTACTTCATGGACGCATTGTTGAGAAGCCAGAACAGGTATTCGGAGTCGCATGCAGTCATCAGCACCGTCAGGCTGCTCGTCACGACGCCGGTGGAGTTGACCCCGGTGGCGTTGCCGGTGGCCGGCCCGACCCGCAGCACGTTGACGTCGCGGAAGACCGTGAGCACCACAGAGCGGCCAGGCGACTGACCGAGCAGCTGGGTGTTGATCGTCGCGAGCATCGTGATCCGGTCGCCGATCTGGACGTAGCCGCCGACGCCGACCTGTTCGCTGGTCGGCACGGTCACGGCGACCCAGCCCTTGGGGATGGGGAGGTAGGCGACGTCGCTGCTGCTGATGAGGTCGCCCGAGGGAGCGACCAGGTTGTCGCTGAGGGCCATGCCGGCCGGGATGTTGACCCGGGCGCCTTTGCCGGCCACGTCGGCGACGCGCGTAAACGCATGCGGCGGGGGAGACGAGATGTTGCTGAGGGTCAGGTCCGACGCCGTGATCACCGTCCGGGCGGCGATGTCGTGGCTCGCCACGACGACCCTGGTCCCGGTCGTGCTCCCCTGGATGAGGGGCAGGCTCGCGATGCCCGCGGCGGTCGCAAACGCCAGGACGGCGAGGCTGGCGCCGATGATGATGTAGAGGCGGCCGCGGCGCGGACGGGCTAGGGCGGAGGAGGCAATTGACATTTAGGTGGGCGCTAGCTTCACAAAACGGACGCCCTAAAGCAACTCAATAGACGAGGTGGAGCTCTAGGCCGGATTCATTCCGGCCGTCCCGCGCGTTGCATGACTGGCGCCGCCAGGGGTGGCAAGTGGAAGGAGGGGGCTCGTGGGGGAGGCCTGCCTCCCCCGCGCTTTCATTCAACGAGAACCGCCTCCACGACGGCCGAGCTGATCCCGTAATCGCTCCCCACCGCGATCCCTGCGCCAGCCGCCGCCGAGACGGAAAGCGTCCCGCAATTCAGGGTCCCGTCGATCCGGCTGGTGCCGTTCACCGTGTCGGTGCAGGTGCCCGGCCAGTAGATCGAACCGAGCAGCCAGTGCCGGGCGGCGGTCCCCTTGATCGCGACCTGGCCGGTATTGCTGGCCGGCGCCCAGATCAGCACGTTGGAGCAGGACCTGTCGCCGGCGGGCAGGCACCAGGAGCTCCCCGGGCAGCTTGCGTCCCCGGCGGGCGCCGACGAGCACGGGGCGCCAAACCACGTGTAGCCGCCGCCGGCCGGGTCGGCGACGGCGTTCGGGGGGCATGCCGAGATCGAGCAGGGCGTGGATCCGAACTGGCAGCTGCCGCCCGTGCAGGACGCCCCGCCACCGACCGCGCAGGTGCCGGTTGAGAAGCCGGCCTGGTTGACGAACTCGAGCGTGACGTCCTGCCCGAGCAAGGTGCCGCCGTTCAAGCAGATTCCGCCGCCGCCCGCGAATCCAGAGCCGTTGAAGTAGTAGAAGCCCGGGTCGAGAACGCCCCTACCAGGGCCCGGCTTGAACGCAGCGATGACGCCCGTCCACCTTGTCGCCGTGGTGACGCTCACCGTCTCGCTGGCGACCGCGGCCGGCAGGTCGAGGCGGTACTCGGAGGCGAATCCGTTGGGCATGTCGTTGACCAGGGGTGTCCACCCGGCGCCGGCGGTGTAGGTCTGGGACGCCTGGATCTCTGGGCTGAAGAGGGTGATCACCAGATCGTTTGCCGCCGTCGTGGCGGCGCTGGTCGACAGGGTCGCGGTGGATTGGGCAGCCGCGGAGAGCGTTCCCGTCCGGTCGAGCGGCGCGGCCGTGAGGACGTTTGCCCACTCGGTCATCTGGGCGATCGCGCCGTTCGGGACTCCGAACGCCGCGGTCGATATGCCGCCCGGGTTGTTGGCGTAGTACCAGATCTCGGAGCGGGAGGTGCTGGCCCGGTTAACGCTGTTGGCCCGGACCCAGCCCGCGGGGGCCGTGAACGCGGTGCCGCTCGCTCCTGACCTGATCACCGCCACCAGCAGGGTGCCCGTGGTGCTCGCCGCCGGCAAAGTCGGGTTGACAGTGGGGCTCGTGACCGCGCTCTTGGCGCCGACCTGGATGTTCGAGATGGTCCCGGGTACCGCGCCCAGGTTCAGGTAGCCATAGCAGCTGGGCTTGAAGTGATAGAAGCCGCTTGCGTCCTTGACGGGCGCGGGGCCGAGGCCTGTGCCAACTGTGACCCCACCCACTGTGATGTTCGGGAGGACCGCGGCCGCCGTGCACGCGGCGCCGAGCGCTCCGCCGCCACTGTTGCGGAGAGACGCGATCGCCGCCGGATCGGTGTTGGGCTCGGGCGGCAAGACGACGGACACGGGCGCCACGGGCTGCGGAGCCTTGCCGGCCGCGCACGGGTTCGGCTGGATCGCCACCACCGCGGCCGTGAGATAGGCGCTCGTGCCGGAGGTCCCGCAGGTCACGGCGTTGTGGCCCGAGACCTCGTAACCGTCTGCGCAGACCGCGCTCGCCGAGCCGGCGTTGGCGCCCGCCACACACGACCCGCCACCCGCGACCCAGGTCTGGGCGTTGGCGTAGACGTCGACGTTGCCGAGGTCGGAGTAGGTGCTCGAAGCCGCGTCGAACCTGTCGTGTGCGTAGAAGGAGCAGCCACCGCTGGTCGTGATCGCGTTGGAGGCGGCGAGGCTGCCGCTCACGTTGAACTGACCGCCTGTACACGAGAGCGTCGTCGCGGTCACCGCGGCGGTGGACCCCGCCAGCTGCTGACCCACCGCCCGTCTCGTCACGTTCGTGTTGGACGCTCCGAGGTAGTTGCCAAACGAGATCGGCAGGGCGACGGTGAGGATGACCTCGATCTGCTGCTGCTGTCCGCGGTACGGGTAGTGGAGGGTCTCCGACAGACCTCCCGCGAACGTATCGGTGCCGGTATAGCCGGCGGCGCAGCTGCCGGCGATGCTCAGCACTCCGGTGCGCGCCCGCTGGGTGGCCAGGAAGTTGTCGGCCTCGGTGATCACCGTGCTGGCGGAGCCTGCCGAGCAGCCCACGCTGATCCTCATTGCCGAGTCCAAGGCGGCCTGGTCGGCGAGCTGCTGCAGCTGGTTGCGCTGCCACTCGACCGATCCGGCCAGCAGGATCAGCGCCGCCGAGCCGATCAGGGCCAGCATCCAGACCGCGACGATGACGAGGACCTGGCCATCCTGCTTTGTGCGGCGCACTCAGTACTCGAGCCTCGCCACCGATTGCGAGTCGAACGTGATCGTGCTCGGGATGCCGAGCAGCGTGTTGAGGACAGGCTTCCACTGCAGCTTGAGGTCGACCACCACCAGCTGGTGTCCGGATGTACGGACCGCAGCTCCGCTCGCGCCGGCGCATGTTGGACAGCTCCAGCGGGGATTCGGATTGCCCGCGGCCGAATCGAGCTCATAGATAAAGACGTAGACCGTGCTCGCGTTGATGGCCCCGGCCAGGGTGATGGTCCCCGGCAGCAAGGGGTTCGCGTTGGCGATGTAGGTCCCGTACGTGGGAGGGCTCGAGATCCCGGTCGAGTCCTGGTAGACGACCGACATGCCCAGCGGATCGAGCTGGTGGGCGCCGTTGGTCAGCGGGCCCAGGGTGCATGGCGCGGCGAGCGCGGTGCAGGTAGGAGACAGCGTGTTGGAGCCGCTGTAGTAGCCGAGCACGGCTTGCCGGGCCATGTCGCGCGAGGCGCCCTGCAGCATCGTGTAGATCAGAAGCCCGCGCCCGAGGTCGACCGTGGCGCCGATCAGCAAGAAGACGACTGGCGCGATCAGTGCAAACTCGACCAGGGCCTGGGCGGCGCTCCCCCATTTGTGAGGTCGTGTTCGACTCACCACGAAGTGGTTGCCCGACTTGACCCCGTGATCGTGATCCCGCCTCCGAGGATGTTCAGGTCGCTGAATCCGTAGTAGACGTAGACGTCGATCTCCGACTGGTAGAGGGTCGGAATCGAGCCCATGCAGTTAGCGCTGGTCCCGCAGTAGACGGCGACCACGACCTGACCCGCCACCGGCGCGGTGTAGTCGGTGCCCGCCACAAACGGCGGCGCGTGGCCGACCTGGGTCGGGCAGCTGATGTTGGTGGTGACCGACGCGAGGTCGGCGGTGACCAGGCTGCACATCGCGGCCAGCCCAGGACCGTTGGTGCTCGAGGTTTTGCCGGCTACGAACCTCGCCGCGTCGCGCGCGGCATCCGAGGTCTCGACGGCAAAGGAATAGCCGCGACCGAGCTCGAGGACGCCGGCCACGAGCAAAGCGAGGATCGGAAGCGTGATCGCAAGCTCCACGAGGGCCTGGCCTCGACTCTTGGTGCGGCGCCGCTCATGCATCAAGTTTCAAGCTGGACAGGATCACCCGCGCGATGTCGGTCGCTCCGCGCGACACCATCGACGATGGATCGTGCTGCAGGACGAGGCCGCCCGCGAGCGTCGAGTCCTCCGGCCGCGAGTCGTCGAATCCGACGACCACCGACATCTTGCGGCCGAGGATCGACTCGACCGCGGCGCGGTCGAGCGGGGGGTGGGGCGACCGCTGGTTCAAGACCAGCTCCATGCGGTTGTCGGGCACGTTCATGATGTCGCGGAAGATCGCGAGCGAGCGGCGGGCGTCGGTCATGGCCGCAATCTCCGGCGGCACCACGATGACTAGGCACTCGGCGCGCTCGATGACGGCGAGCGCGGCCTCGGCCAGCGACGTGCCAAGGTCGACCACGATGACCTTCTGCCAGGCAACCACCACATCAAGAACGCGGCCGACGCGCTCCCCGGTCAGCGTGTCGACCTCCTCCGGCCGCAGAGTCCCGGGGAGGACGCCCATCCCGGTCCGGTGGTTGACGATGTTGCCGCGGAGGACGGTCTCGAAGTCGACCTGCGCCGCCTTGGTGGCGCTGGCGATGGAGCCGGTCGCGATGAGGTCCGCGAACAGCGCGGCGTGGCCGAAGGGCGCCGCAAGGTCGACGAGCAGGACCTGGCGCGGGTACTTGCGGGCAAGCGCGGCCGAGGTGTTGATGGCCAGGGTGGTCCCACCTGCCCCGCCCTTCGCCGAGAAGAAGGCGACGATGGGAGCCGCCGTGCGGGAGGAGGTCTGGGCGGCGATCGCCGCCGCGGCTGACAGCTCCTGGTCCCACAGCTTCTCGAGGGTGACCGCGACCTTCTCCAGGTCCGGGCCGAGGCCCTCCAGCAAGCCGTCGCGGTCGAGGGTCAGCAGGACGGCGTTGGTCAGGCCGTAGATGCTGGTCACGTAGCGGTCGCCGGTGCGGGCGGCTGGGAGGATCACCAGGTCGCCGGGAGCCGGCCGCCGGGTCAGTAACACCTTGCCGCCGGCGTCTGTGATGGACTCCTCCACCTGACCCGAGGCCAGAAAGACGACCACGTCGCCACTCTCGCCGCCGAGGCGCAGGGTGTCCCGAGCCGCCAGGCCCACCGCCCGCATCCGCCGGGCCACGGCTCGCAAAACGCCGTCGCTCAGCTCCGAGAAAACGGCCGACATCTCCAGGATGCGAATCCGCATCTGGAGCGTGGACGGGGTCTGGTCTCCGGCCGGCTCGGTGCCCATGCCTGGCAAGTGGCTTCCCTCTTCCTCCCGCGCCCGCTGTAACGTTTCGGGGGCCTCGCGGGCGTTCAAAACGCCGATACTGTAGCGCGCTCCCCCGAGATGGACCCCTCGCTTCGCAGCAACGGCTCAAGCAACAGGCCTACGGTTCAGGCTCCGATCCGCGCAGTTGGGCGCTCCCGAGTCGCCGGCCGTGTTGATCGTGTGCTCAACACGGCCATCGTCGGGGAGCGGGCCGCGGTCCTCAACGTCACCGCCTCCGAGCTCCTTGCGGAGCCGGTGCCCGTCGCCCGGACGTTGGGGGCCGCGCTCGGCCGGCCGGGGGTCGGGATCATCGGCCACTGGATGGTCCAGGAGCTGCTCCGGCGCTCGAACCTCTACAGCGACCTCTTGAACGCTCTCGTCAACCCCAACCCCGTCACCCGCGCCGCCGCGGCCCGCGTGTGCGCCGCCGCCCGGATGACCGACTCCGTGCTCTGGCTGGGGGACCTCGTGCGCGACAAGAACCCGGCCGTCCGCGACGCGGCCGTCAGGGCGCTGGCCCAGCTCGGCGGCAGGCGCGCGGTCGAGGTCCTGATGTCGTCGAGGGACGTGGTCCCGCAGTACCGGCTGGCGATTGCCCTGGCCCGTGCCGCCACCGACGTCGACATCGAGGCCCTGATGCGCAATCCGGAGGACGAGGCGGCGGCGATAGCGACGGTGCTCGCCAGCGGTCTCCGCGGCGACGTACTCCGGGTCCCGCCGCTGCTCGGCATCGCCCACGACCGCCGATGGCCGAAGAAGGTGCGGAAAGCGGCCTGCAAGGCGCTGGCCACCATCGGGGACCGCTCGGCGGCCGACGGTCTCAAGCGCCTTGCCCTGTACGACCCGGATCCCGACGTCAAGACGGCGGCCGACCGCGCTCACCTGCGCCTGGTCAAGCGGGTGGTGGCGCGGTGAAGCTCTCCGAACGATTCGACCGGCGCTACCAGCAGGCGCCCACCCAGGCCCCCGCAGCGCCGGCCGAAGAAGCGCCGGCGTCCACAGACGGCCAGGCGACGATCGCCCCGGTCGAGCGACGGGCGGTCCCGCGGGAAGGCAGCACAGCTCCCCAACCGGTCGTCGAGACACAGTTCCGGCCCTCCGACGGCCCCGCGACCCTCAGCCCCGCCCTCGCCGCCGCCAAAGCCGAGATTCACGGCGAGCTGCTGCGGCGCCATGCCGCGGCCATCGACATCAGCAACCGAGCCGGCATCCGCAGGCTGCTGACGCAGCTCACCGAAGACCACTTTCGCAACAAGCCGCCCGCCGCGCTGGTCACCGCCGCCGACCGCGAGCGCCTGGTCGAGATCCTGTTCGACGAGGTCATCGGTCTCGGGCCGCTGGAGGCGCCTCTCCGCGACCCGGACATCACCGAGATCATGGTCAACCGTCCCGAGCAGATCTTCGTCGAGCGCCGCGGCCGCATCGAGCTGACGAACCTGGCGTTCGAAGACGAGGCAAGCCTGCGCCGCGTCATCGACCGCATCGTCTCGACCATCGGCCGGCGCGTCGACGAGTCGGAGCCGATGTGTGACGCGCGGTTGAAGGACGGCTCTCGCGTCAACGTGGTCATCCCGCCCGTCGCCATCTACGGGCCGTGCCTCACCATCCGCAAGTTCGGACGCGAGGTGCTGACGCCCGAGAAGATCGTCGCCACCGGCGGCGCGTCGGAGGCGATCATCGAGTACCTCGACGCCGTAGTGAAGACGCGCCTGAACGTGATCGTGTCGGGTGGCACCGGCTCCGGCAAGACCACGCTCCTCAACGTGCTGTCCGGGTTCATCCCCGGCAACGAGCGCATCGTGACCTGCGAGGACGCCGCCGAGCTGAGGCTCCGACAGGTCCACGTCATCAGCCTGGAGTCGAAGCCGGCCAACGTGGAAGGCCGCGGCCAGATCGCGATCCGCGACCTGGTCCGCAACTCGCTGCGCATGCGGCCCGACCGCATCATCGTGGGTGAGGTCCGCGGCGGCGAAGCGCTGGACATGCTGCAGGCGATGAACACCGGGCACGACGGCTCGATGAGCACCCTGCACGCCAACAACGCGCGCGACGCCATCACGCGGCTCGAGACGCTCGTCCTGCTCGCGGGCACAGAGCTGCCCTCGCGCGCGATCCGCGGCCAGATCGCGTCCGCCATCAACGTCATCGTCCAGACCGAGCGACTTCGCGGCGGCGCGCGCAAGATCGTCAGCGTTGCCGAGGTGTTCGGCGTGCGCGACGGCGAGATCGGGCTCAATGAGCTGTTCGCGTTCAAGCAGGTTGCGGTGACGCCGGACGGCCGGGCAGTCGGCTATCACACGGCGACCGGGACCGGCACCACATACGCCGAGCACTTCAAGAGCAACGGCTCCGATCTCCCTGAGTCGATGTTCGAGCCGACGCCACAACCTCCGATGGAGGAGCTCGCGTGATGGACGACCTCGGAGACGTCGCTGCGCAGCAATCAGACCAGCATGCGAACGGCGCCCCGCCGCGCACCATCGAGTTCGACTCACTGCTTCTCGACGACATCGGCTACCAGCTGCGCAACCAGCTCAACGCGGTGATGGGCGCGGCCGGCCTGCTGTCGCAGTCGGCGGAGGGAAGCGAGGAGCGCGAGCTCGCGGACATCGTGGAGACCGCGGCCGAGCAGGTGGCGAGGGTCATCGACGCGGTCCTCGACTACGCGACCATCGAGAGCGGCGGGTTCGAGCTGGCCCTGCACCCGTTCGATGTGCGCTCGACCGTCGAGAGCTGCCTCGCCCTGATCGCCGAGGCCGCGGGCGCCAAAGGCCTGGATATCTCGTTCAACGCCGCGCCCGAGGTGCCGAACGTCGTCAACGGCGACTCGCGGCGCCTCGAGCAGATCCTGCTCACCCTGCTGCATGCGGCGGTGGACCGGACGTTTCGCGGCGGCATCGGCGTCGAGCTGACCTCGGATGACCGCGGGGGGCTGATCGCCTTGGGCTTCAGCATCCGCGACACCGGGCGCGGCGTTCCCGCGCGCATCCTGCGCGGCGCACTCGACGGCGCCATCGGGCCGTATGACAAGCTCGAGCCCGGCGACCGCCTCGCCGTGCTCAGCCTGCGCACCACCAAGCAGCTCGTGGAGCTGATGGACGGGGAGCTCCGTGTCGAGCAAGGCGGTGTCGAAGCCGGACCAGACGCAGGCACGACGTTTGCGTTCAGCGTGCTGGCGGAGGCGCTGCCAGGGGCGGTGGCGACCACGCTGCTCACGCTCGAGGACATGCGGGTGCTCGTCATCGCCGCCGACCCCACCGAGAAACGGGTGCTTGCGCTGCAGGTCGAGCAGTGGGGCGCCACCGCCGAGTCGGCGACTCCCGAGGAGGCGATGGGCGCGATCCAGGGCGGCCGCCCGTTCGACATCGCGCTCATCGAGCACCGGCCGCCCGCGATCGACGGCCTGGAGATCTCGTCGTCGCTGCGCACGGTGCGGCGCGCCGACCAGATGCCGATCGTCCTGATCGCTTCCGCGGTCCCTGGCGCGGCAGAGGCCGAGGCCGCGGACAGCGGCGTCATCCAGGCGACGCTGACCAAGCCCGTCCCTCCGCGGACGCTGCACGACGTGATGATCCAGGTCGGCGGCCGGGGTGCCCAGCCCCAGGCGGCGCAGGAGGTGCAGCCGGGCACGCTCCGCGTGCTGGTCGCCGACGACAACGCGCTGAACCAGAACCTGCTCAGGCGACTCGTGACCAAGCTCGGCCATACGGTCGACGTCGTCTCCAACGGACGCGAGGCGGTGGCGGCGGTGGCGCAGCAGGCTTACGACGCGGTGCTGATGGACGTGCTGATGCCGGAGATGGACGGACTGGCCGCCGCGGAGGCGATCTGCCGGCGCTGGCCGCGCGGCAACCGGCCGCGCCTGATCGCCCTCACCGCCATGGCGGGTCCGGGCGACCAGGAGCGCTGCCTGCGCGCGGGTTTCGACGACTACATGAGCAAGCCTGTGCGTCTGGAGGAGCTGACCGAGGCGCTGAAGGCCGCCGCCGGGCACCGCACCAACCGGGAGCGGGCCGGCCTCTGATGCCCTCCACGTGGAGAGCGGCCTGGAGCTGGGGCTAGCTCCGCAGGCGGTTGTCGAGCCTGTCTTCGTGCGACGCGCGGCGTGAAGCCCGCGCCTCCAGGTAGACGACCACGATCACGATCAGCCCGCCTAGCACCATCAACCCGCCAAGCGCCTCGGCCTGCACGCCTGTCGGCTGTGTGATGACCTGGACCATCGCCGCGCCGAAGACGAGGATGTAGCTGAGGCCCAGCAGGCGCACCCGCGGCGCGACCTCGACGCCTTCGCCGCCGCGCCAGGGACGCTTGCCGACGATGAGCAGCCACGCGCCCATGAGCAGGGCCAGGCCGGCGAGGATCAGCGAGACCAGCTGGACGTATGCGGTGGCCACCGGCGTGCGAGTTTAACCCGCTCAACCACCGGTTCTTACAATCGAACACTCGATGCCTCGAACCGAGCCGATCAAAGCCGCCCGCGGCGTCCGCGACATCCTGCCCGGCGAGCTGCCGCTGTGGCATCAGGTCGAGGACGCGGCAGAGTCGACCGCGCGGAGGTACGGCTACGAGGAAATCGTGACGCCGGTCATCGAGCCGGCCGAGCTCATCGAGCGGATCGGCGCGGACACCGACGCCGTGGCGAAGGAGCTGTACCGGTTCGAGCGGCCCGGAATGCAGACGCTGGCGCTGCGGCCCGAAGCGACCGCCGGCGTCGTCCGCGCCTATTTCGAGAACGGGCTCAACCAGGCGCCGAAGCTGGCGCGCTTGTACCTGATCGGGCCCATGTTCCGCCATGACAGGCCGCAGAAGGGGCGGTACCGCCAGTTCTTCCAGTTCAACGTCGAGGTGATCGGCGGCGCGAGCCCCGCGTTCGACGCCGAGGTCATCGAGATCGCGCGCGGCTGGCTCAACGGTGTCCGCATCGAGAGCCTCAGGCTCGAGCTGAACAGCATCGGCGATCACAGGTGCCGGCCCGCCTACCTGGAGAAGTTGAAGGACTACTACCGGCCGTTGAAGTCGCAGCTCCACGGCGAGTGCCAACTTCGCCTCGAGAGCAACCCGCTGCGCCTGCTCGACTGCAAGGTGCCGCAGGACCAGCCGTTCAAGGCGGGTGCGCCGCGCGTCACCGACCACCTGTGCGACGAGTGCGCCGCGCACTGGGACTCGGTACAGCGACTGCTCACCGCGGCCGGGATCGAGTACCAGCACAACCCGTATCTCGTGCGCGGCCTCGACTACTACACGCGAACGGTGTTTGAGTTTTACCCGGGCGGAGCGACCGGACAACAGGACGCGCTGGCCAGCGGCGGGCGGTACGACGGGCTGGCTGCGGAGGAAGGCTGGCCGGAAACGCCCGGCGTCGGCTTTGCCGGCGGCATCGACCGGGTGACCGAGCTCCTGCGCGAGAAGACGCCCCTGGCGCCGACTCCCGCGGCCGACGTCCTCGTCATTCCCAACGGCGACATGCCGATGGAGGCGACCGAAGTCGCTCGGATCTGTCGCGCGGTCCGGCCGACGGCGGCCGACTACGAGCCCAGGAACTTCCCGGCCAAGATGCGCCTGGCGGAGGCGCTCGGCGTCACGTGGGCGGTGATCCTGAATCCCGCGCAGGCCGCGCGCCGCATGGCCCGGTTGCGGGACATGGCGAGCGGCGACGAGTCCGAGGTGGCGTGGGACGACCTGCCCTCGAAGCTCGCGTGAGCGGGTACACCGCGCCGCACTGCGGGTCTCTGCGCCGCGCCGACGAAGGTCGCGAAGTCGAGCTCTACGGCTGGGTCGCGCGGCGGCGCGACCACGGTGGAGTCACGTTCATCGACCTGCGCGACCGGTGGGGCGCCGTCCAGGTCGTGCTGAGGGACCTCGAGGCGGAGGTCAGGCTCGAGTATGTCGTCATGGTGCGCGGCAAGGTCGCGCGCCGGCCGGCCGGTTCCGAGAACCCGAAGATGGCCACTGGCGAGGTGGAGGTCGTCGCCGACGACCTGCAGGTGATAAGCGTTTCCGAGACACCGCCGTTTCCGATCGAGGACCAAGAAGAGCCGGACGAGAAGACCCGCCTCGAGTACCGCTATCTCGACCTCAGGCGGCCGCGCATGACGCGGATGCTGGCGCTGCGCAACCGTGTCAACCGGATCATCCGCGACTACATGGAGGCGCGTGAGTTCATCGAGGTCGAGACCCCGATCCTCACCCGCAGCTCGCCCTCCGGGGCGCGCGACTTTCTCGTCCCGTCCCGCCTTCATCCCGGCAGCTTCTACGCGCTGCCGCAGGCGCCGCAGATGCTGAAGCAGCTGCTGATGGTCTCGGGCGTGCAGCGCTACTACCAGATCGCGCGCTGCTTCCGGGACGAGAACCTGCGCGCCGACCGGCAGCCCGAGTTCACGCAGCTGGACCTCGAGATGTCCTTCTGCGACGAGGAGGACGTGTTCAGCCTTGTCGAAGGCCTCTTCGCGGAGCTGTGGCAAGAGATCCTCGGCGTCCAGCTCGTCATCCCGTTTCCGCGCCTCGACATCAAGGAGTCGTTTCTGCGCTACGGCAGCGACAAGCCGGACCTGCGTTACGAGCTCGAGATCTCCGACCTTGGCGAGGTGCTCGCCAACACGCGCGCTGAGATCTTCCGCAAGGTCCTGGCGTCAGGCGGTGTCGTGCGCGCGCTCAGCGTGCCTGGGGGCAAAGACCTGGCGCGACGCGAGCTGGACCAGCTCGTGACTGTCGCGCGGGGCGCGGGTGGGCAGGGACTGGCGTGGCTGCCCGGACCCCTCGACAAGTTTCTGAGCGAGGGGGAGATGGCCGGCATTCGGCAGGCGACCGGTGCGGGCGACGGCGACCTCGTCCTGGTCGTAGCCGACCGGCGACGGAAAGCCGAAACCGTCATGGGGCTCATCCGCCAGGAGGTGGCCCGACGCCGGAAGCTGGTCCGCGAGGACGAGTGGAAGTTCCTGTGGATCAACCCGACGTACCTCTTCGATGAGGACGACCAGGGCAAGCTGACCTACGCCCACCATCCGTTCACGCGGCCGTTCGAGGAGGACATGTCGTTCGTCGAGGAGCGGCCCTACGACGTGAAGGCGCACGCGTACGACATCGTCTGCAACGGGTACGAGCTCGGCGGCGGGAGTCTCCGGATCTACGACCCGAGGATGCAGGAGAGGGTGTTCCAGCTGCTGGGCATGCCGCTGGACCTGATACGCGAGCGCTTCGGGACGTTGCTGGAGGCGTTCACGTACGGCGTGCCGCCGCATGGAGGTATCGCGCCGGGGATCGACCGCATCGTGATGATGCTCGGGGGCACCGACAACATCCGGGACGTGATCGCGTTTCCGAAGACCCAGTCGATGAGCGACCTCATGCTCGGAGCGCCGTCCGCGGTGGATCCGGAGCAGTTGGAAGAGCTGCGCATCCGAGTGCTGCCTCCGCCGAAACCGGGCTCGTAGTATTGGGGGGCTCCCAACGGGCCGCGGGCATGTGCGCGTTGCCCAACAGTTCATCAATCGGGACCCCGGAGTCCGCAAGGTCGACCAAACGCCCGCTTAAAGACCCCACGAAATCTTCGATTTCGCGGGGACCCCTGGGACGGGACTTGGAAAGCTGAGGCAGGGGACCCACCTGAGCATGCTCAGGACAACCCACCCCCACGGTCCGGAGGGAGCACATATTCACCTCCCGACTCGTTGTGGATGTCGGCCCGGCTCGCGGAGCGAGCCCGGCCGGGAGGGGAGGATCCCCTGACTTTCATTCCTCCCGGCCTGATCGTTGCCGTGCTCCTGGTCCTCATCGTCTCCCAGCTCTTCTTCGCGTTCTTTCCCTATCGCCGCCGCGCCTACGTACCGATCCTCGTCATGACCGCGCTTGGCTTCGCCCTCGGCCAGGGCTGGGACTTCCTGGGTCTGCCTTCGTGGCGCCTCGGACAGGCCAATGTGCTGCCCGCACTTGTGTTCGCCGTTCTCCTGCAGCCGCTGGCGAGGTTCGTGCCCGGACGCTCCCGGGAGCCGAAGGAACCTGAGCCAGGCAACCCGAAGCCGCCCACTTAAGATTGCGAGTGTGTTTGCCGCCGGGGCAAGGGGGGTATCAGGTCGATGAGCAGTCAAGGCTTCATGTGGATTGCGTTTGGGGTCGCCGCCCTCATCGTGGCGCTGGCCCTGGCGGCGGTCCTGTTCAGGCTCCGAGGCACCCTCGGCGCCGTGGAAGAGCTGCTCGACACGACCAACGAAGAGATGAGAGAAACCCTTCCGGAAGTCCGTCAGACCATCGAGAACGTGAACGACATCACGTCCGGTGTGAACGTCGGGCTGAGGACCGGCGGCCGCGGTTTGGCCGCGTTCGGCCGAGGCGTGAGCTCGGCCGTCTACGGCGTGAGGGTGGCAGGGCAGACCCTTGTTCGCACAGTTAGAGGAGGTAGCAATGTCTGACGACAGAGGCGGCGGCGGTTTCGGGTGGTTCGTCCTTGGGGGGCTCATCGGCGTGGCCATCGGCGCGTACATCGCAACCGGCCCAGGCCGCGAGCAGATCGAGAGCCTGCGCACCAAGACCATCGAGCTCAGCGGCAGCGAGCCAGCGCAGCGAGCCCGCGAGGCAGCGCAGCGCGCGCGCACGATCGTCACCGACCCGGAGCACCCGGTCGGCAAGGCGATCCAGGACGGCGTGGCGGCGGCTCGCCGCAAGCGCGAAGAGCTCGAGGCGGCGGCAGCGCGACGTATGAATCGCGCGTCGACGAACCTGGAGGAGTAGGGACCGGACTGTGGCGAAGCGCGACCTGGCCGAGCTGAAGATTCCCGCGTCGCCTTCATTCATCCCCGTGGCGAAGCGCGTCGCGACAACGCTCGGTGGGCAGCTCGGCTTGAGCCTGGTCGACCTCGACGAGCTCTCGATCGCGCTCACCCAGGCCTGCGACAGCGCCATCGCGGCGGCGAACGATCTCGGGATGGCGTCTGAGCTCAAGCTCACGTACTTCGCGACCAACCGAGCGCTTGTCGTCGACGTCGACCTGTTGCCGAGCGGCACGGCGCTTCCGTTGACCGAGGCCAAGCACGCCGAGGTCGACCCCGAGCTGCAGCGCCTCGCATACGAGATGATCCGCTGTTTCGTCGATGACTTCAGACCGGTCATCGAGCCGCGCACCGGGCAGCTGCGCTTCCGTATGGTCAAGCACCTGGCAGGCTGAACTTCCATAGCGGCTTAACTAATAGGTAGTGAGTAGTTCGGCGCGGCTGCCGCGCGAGGAGCTGCGGGCGCTCCATCGTCGCTACAAAGAAAGCCAGGACCCGGCTGAGCGGGATCGCATTCGCGCCCAGCTGGTCGACTCCTATCACGACTTCGTCTACTTCCTGGCCCGCAAGTTTCAGAACCGCGGAGAGCCGCTCGACGACATCGTCCAGGTCGGGTACCTGGGACTGATCAAGGCCATCGAGCGTTTCGACCCTGACCTCGGCTATGAGTTCACGACCTTCGCGACGCTCACGGTGGCGGGTGAGATCAAGCGGTACTTCCGGGACAAGGGCACGGCCATCCGCTTCCCGCGCCGGCTGCAGGAGCTCCACCAGTCCGTGCTCAGGGTCAACGAGCAGATGAAGAACGAGCTGGGCCGCGAGCCGACCGTGTCCGAGCTCGCTGATCGCCTCGGCGTCACGCCGGACGACGTCACGGATGCGATGGAGATCGGGCCGGCCTACGTGCCGGTGTCGCTCGACCAGCCGGTGGCGACTTCCGACGGCCTGGACAGCCGCTCCGTGGCGGAGCAGATCGGAAGCGCGGACCCCGAGCTCGACCGTGTCGAGATGCGCGACGTCCTCGACCGCGCCATGGAGCATCTGACTCCGCGGGAGCGCGCCATCATGGCCATGCGCTTCTACGAGCAGATGTCGCAGTCGGAGATCGCGCGCCGCCTCGGCATCAGCCAGATGCACGTCTCGCGGCTGCAGCGCGCGGCGCTGGAGCAGCTGCGAAAGCACGTGCCTCAAGAGAGCGCGAGCTAGGCTCCGGGCACTCGATGCCATTAATAGAGGAAGAGGCGCCGCGAAGCCCGCTGGTTCTCTTCGACCGCTGGTTCCGCGAGGCCGTCGACGCCGGCGCGCCGCAGCCCGACGCGATGACGCTGGCGACGTCGGGCGAAGAAGGGCCTTCGGCCCGAATGGTCCTCTTCAAAGGCATCCAGGACGCGTCCTTCGTCTTCTATTCGAACTACGGGAGCCGCAAGGGACGCGACCTGGCCTACGACCACCGCGCCGCACTGGTCTTCTACTGGTCGGCGACGCGCCACCAGGTGCGCGTGTACGGAGTCGTCCGCAAGCTGCCGCGCGGGGCGTCGGAGGAGTACTTCCACAGCCGGCCTCGCGGTGCCCAGCTGTCGGCGCTTGCCTCGCGACAGAGCAATGTCCTGCGGTCCCGCGAACAGATCGAGCGCCGGGTCCTCGAGCTCGCCGAAAAGCATCCCGCCGAAGTACCCCTGCCCAAGGACTGGGGCGGCTACGCGCTCCGCCCGATCTGGCTCGAGTTCTGGGAGAACCGCGACGACCGCCTCCACGATCGGCTCCGGTACACGTGGCGGTCGGCCCACGCCGGTTGGCGTATCGAACGTCTCGCCCCCTAAGATGAGCTACTCCCCGTGACCGGGAACGAGATTCGCCGACGTTTTCTAGAGCATTTCGCGAGCCGGGGGCACCAGGTCCTGCCGAGCGCGCCTTTGGTGCCGCACGGCGACCCGAGCACCCTCTTCATCTCGGCCGGAATGCAGCCGCTCCAGCCCTACTACCTGGGCTTGAGCCGGCCGCCCGCGCCCAGGCTTGCCAGCTGCCAGAAGTGCCTGCGCACCGGCGACATCGACGAGGTGGGGAAGACCGACCGCCACAACACGTTCTTCGAGATGCTCGGCAACTTCGCGCCGACCGGTGACTACTTCAAGGAGACGGCGATACCGCTCGCGTGGGAGCTGGTGACGAAGGCCTTCGCGATGCCGGTCGACCGGCTGCGGGTCACGGTGCATCCATCGGACGACCAGGCTTTCGAGATCTGGACCACGAAAACAGAGATTCCCGCCGAGCACGTGACGCGGCTGGGCGACAACTGGTGGGGACTCGGCCGTGGGCCTTGCGGTCCAGACACGGAGATCTGGTGGGACCGCGGTCGCGAAGCCGGGTGCGGCCGGCCCGATTGCTACCCCGACCACTGCGCGCGCTTCACAGAGTTCTGGAACCTCGTCCTCCCCGAGTACGACCAGCAGGCTGACCTTGCGGATCCGCCGACGACCGCTGAGGCGATCGAGCGTGGCATCGCGGAGGGCGCCCTCGTCCGGCTTGCCAGGCCGGCTGTCGACACCGGCATGGGCCTCGAGCGGATCAGCTTCATCCTCCAGGGCAAGGACAACGTCTTCGAGACGGACCTCTTCGAGCCGCTCATCGACTTTGTGCGGCAGAGCGGCGAGAGCGCCACGACGCTGTCCGAGCGCCTGATCGCGGACCACGTCCGGGCAGCGACCTTCGTCATCGGCGACGGCATCCTGCCCTCCAACGAAGGGCGCGGCTACGTGCTCCGCCGGCTGATCCGCCGTGCTGGTCTGCATGCGCGCCGCGCGGGTCTGAAGCGGCCGCTCACCGACCTCGCGGCCATCGTCGGCGCCGAGATGCAGGAGGCCTACCCCGACCTGCAGAAGCGAATGCCGACCATCACCGGTGTCCTCGGCGACGAGCTGGTCCGCTTCGACCGCACCCTCGAGCAGGGGATGGAGCAGTTCGAGAAGATCGCCTCCAGGGCCGCGAAGACGGTCCCGGGCGCCGATGCCTTCCGGCTTCACGACACCTTCGGCTTCCCGCTCGAGCTGACTCGTGAGCTGGCGGACGAGCGCGGCCTCGCGGTGGACGAGGAGGGATTCCGGGCCGAGATGGCCGCCCAGCGCGCACGCTCGCGTCGCTCCACGCCGCACCAGTGGGCGCTGGCCAAAGACGTTCCGCACTCGGAGTTCACGGGCTACCGCGAGCTGAGGACGGAGACGCAGGTGGCAGGCATCCGCCGCTCAGGAGAGCCCGTCGACGCCGCGACCGAAGGCGACACGGTGGACGTCTTCCTCGAGCGCACGCCGTTCTACGCGGAGTCCGGGGGCCAGATCGGAGACACCGGAGGCATCAAGACCCCTGGCGGGCAGATCCGAGTCGAGGACACGCAGAAGCCGGCCGACGGCGTGATCGCACACGAGGGTACGGTCGTCACCGGCGAGGTGAAGGTCGGCGATGTCGCGACCGCGGCCGTCGATGAAAAGCGGCGACGTCAGATCATGCGCCACCATTCGGCGACGCACCTGCTGCACAGGGCGCTGCGCGAGACACTCGGCGAGCAGGTCGTCCAGAAAGGCTCGTGGGTCGGTCCCGACCACACGACGTTCGACATCCCCCTGAACCGCGCGCTCACGAAAGACGAGCTCGACCGCATCAACCGCCGCGTCAGCGAGAAGGTGCGCGAGGCGCTGCCGTTTCACGAGAGCCAGAAGCCGTACCGGGAAGCCGTGGCGCAGGGCGCCATGCATCTATTCGAAGAGAAGTACGGCGATGTCGTACGAGTCGTCTGCTTCGGCGACTGGACGTGCGAGCTGTGCGGAGGCACGCATGTGCAGAACACCGCGGACATCGGGACGGCCGTGATCGTCTCCGAGGCGAGCATCGGCTCGGGGCTGCGCCGCCTCGACATGGTGGTCGGCGAGGCAGCCGACCAGCTCGTCCGGCGCGACCGCGACCTGCTCATCGAGCTCGCTCGCTCCTTCAACGTCAGCCCCGAGGACCTGGCTCAGCGGGTCCAGGCGCTGCGTGTGCAGCTCAAGGAGTCGGAGCGCGATCGTGAGAAGCTACGCCGCGGAAGGATTGCGGGCGATGGCATGTCGGTCAAGCACGGCCGAGTCGATTACGTGACCCAGGCGGTCGACGCTTCGAGCGTGGACGAGCTCAAGTCGTACGCGGACCGCTACCTCGAGAAGGTGCGGTCGGGGATCGTAACCCTTACCGCGGGTGACAAGTTTGTCATCAAGGTGTCCAAGGACCTGACCAGCGAGTACGACGCCAACCGCCTCAAAGCCTTTTTCGGCGGCAGGGGCGGCGGACCGTCGCACCTGGTGACAGGGACCTTGAGTGGCGTGTCGGCCGAAGAGGCTTTCCAGAAGCTCGACGAGGAGCTCGCGCCCAGGTGACCAAGTTCAAGTTCCTGCGCAAGCGGAGCGACTACTACCGTCACTTCACGGTGCTCGACATCGGCACCGACCTCATCAAGGTCCTGGTCGTCCGCCGCGATGGCCCCGACGGCGAGGTGCTTGGCGTCGGACGCGAGCCGCAGGCGCCGGCCGCGATGTCGGGCGGGGCGATCGCGGACCTCGAATCGGTCATCCAGGCCTGCAACCGCGCCCTCGAAGCCGCCGAGGACATGGCGCGCACCGTGCCCGGCCAGGTCGTGGTCGGCATCGCCGGCGAGCTCATCAAGGGCTTCTCGTCGACGATCGCGTACCCGCGCGAGAACTCGAAGGCGCGCGTCCGGTCGAACGAGATGTCGACGATGCTGCAGATGGTGCAGCGGCGCGCTTTGCGCGAGGCGCAGCACCTGCTCGAGCTGGAGCGCAGCTACGGCCAGCTCGAGGCGCGGCTAGTCCATTCCGCGATCACGAGCGTGCGCGTCGACGGCTACCCCGTGACCAACCCCGTCGGCTTCACCGGCAAGAACCTCGAGGTCACGGTGTTCAACACGTTTGCGCCGATGACGCACATCGATGCGATCGAGGCGGTGGTGCGCGAGCTCGACCTCGAGCTGGCGGCCGCGGTCGCGCAGCCCTACGCGCTGGCCCGCGCGTGCGCGAACGAAGAGGTGTGGGCCGAGGGCGGCATCTTCGTCGACATCGGCGGTGGCACCACGGACGTCGCCCTCATCCGCGACGGTGGAGTGGAGGGGACGCGCATGTTCAACCTGGGCGGGCGCGCCTTCACGCGCCGGCTGGCCCTGGCCTTCGGCCTCAGCTACGAAGAGGCCGAGGCGCGAAAGCTTCGCCACTCCGAGGGCTTGCTCTCGGCGGAGCAGCACCGCCAGGTCTCGGAGCTGCTGGGCGCGGACGCCGAGGTCCTGCTCCAGGGCCTGGCGCTCAGCATCAAGGAGCTGTCTCGCGGTGAGCGGCTGCCCTCCAACATCTACCTGTGCGGCGGCGGGAGCCTGCTCCCCGAGCTGACGCTCGAGCTTGTGAAGAACAACTGGGCGGCGGGCCTGCCGTTCCCCCGCGAGCCCCGCGTCAGGCACCTGGTGCCGCCGGACGTGCGCAACGTCACGGACTCGACGGGCCAGCTTTCGAGCCCCCAGGACATAGCCCCCATGGGCCTCGCCAACCACGCGATGAGGACTGAAGCCGAGGAGCGCGACACGGTGAACACCGTCATGAGACGGGTCCTAAGCGCTATAAAAGTCTGACCAGTCCTCGAGGAGACCTGTAACCGCCATGGCAACGAACCCCATCTACGTCGAAACCGAAGAGGAGATTCCGGAGCTCGTCGAGCGCCTTCGTCGTTATCAAGGCGAGGACACGATGGTCGTCCTGCCCATGCGCTCGCGCATCGGCCAGAGCCGGTTCAACTTCCAGCTGCTCCGCAACTACTCGGCCCGCCTGGGCAAGCGCGTCACGGTGGTCTGCGATGACCCGGCCGTGCAGAGGATGGCGTCGGAGAGCGGATTCCCCGTCTTCGGGGCGGTCGGCGCGAGCGGCGAGGGCCTGCCCAGCGAGCCCGAGGCGCCCCCGGCGGTCCGGAAGTGGTGGCAGCGGCGGCCGGCCGCGGCGACGACACACATCGGTATCGCGGCCCCGACGCGGCTGCTCACCAAGACGGCGACCGAGCTGAAGCCCGGCCGCTTCCTCCTTTACGTGACCGCGATCACGCTGATCCTCGTCGGCATCTTCGCCGCGGCCGTCTTCGTGCCCTCCGCGTCGGTCACCCTGGTCGCGCAGGCGCAGCCCTTCGTGCAGAAGGATGTCGAGGTGCAGGCCCAGCCCGGCCAGGCGCCGATCAAGGTGCGCGCGGTCGCGATCTCGAAGTCGAACTCCCAGGGCTTCAAGGTGACCGGCCTGATACACGTCCCGCTGGCGAGGTCGATCGGCCAGGTCGTCTACACGAACAAGTTCTCACAGCCATGCCCGGGACCGGAATGCGGCTCGCCGGGGATCGAGCTCAAGTACGGGCAGTACCTCCAGAACACGAACGGAATTGAGTTCTACCAGTCCTCTCGCAGCGTGATCGTGCCGTGGAAGGGGACCGCCACCGCCAACGTCGTCGCGGTGACGCCTGGCAGCGTCGGCAACGTCGGCAACGACACCATCACCGCGATCGAGCACAGCACGTTCGACCCCGACAAGCTCACGGTGACCAACCCCCAGGCCACGGGTGGGGGCACCGACCCGTCCTCGACCCCGGTCATGACCGTCGCCGACTTCGACGCGGCGCGTGCCCAGCTCGAGCAGTCGCTGCACCAGGCGATCGCGCAGCAGCTCGCGGCGGGAGCGAAGGCCGGCGAGAAGCTCAGCGAGACGATCATCTTCGGCCCGCCGCAGTTCACGACCGACCACCAGCCCCAGGACAAGGTGCCGAGCTTCACGGGCACCATGACGGTCGCGGGTGAGGGCGCCTTCTACACCGACGCCGACGTGGTCGCGGCCTTCAAGGACAAGCTTGCCCAGCGCGTGCCCAACAACCAGCAGCTGCTGACGGAGAGCCCGATCCAGGTCTCGTACCGCCTGCTGAGCGCGGCCAAGGGCGGCTACCTGGTTTTCGTCGGCACCGCATCGGCGTACGTCGCGCCAAAGCTCGATGAGCAGAAGATCCGAGCCCAGATCGTGGGCCGGCCTGTCGCGCAGGCCAGGTTCTACCTCGAGAAGCTGCCGGTCAAATCGGTCGCGATCAAAGAGCAGCCCATCGCGCTGCCGTTGATGCCCCTGCTCGATCGCCGCATCCAGCTGCATTACGTGGTCGAGTCGACCGCACCCTCGGCGGAGGCCGCGGCAGAGGGATCAGGGTCGCCGTCGCCATCGCCATAAAGTCCGCGTGAGGGTGCTGGCGGTGGATCCCGGGACGAAGAGAGTGGGACTTGCCGTCAGCGATCCTACGGGGACCATCGCCCAGGCTCTGGCCACCATTCCCGCCGAGCCGCGGCCAACGCTGGCGGCGCGGGTCGCCGGCATCGCCAGGGAGCAGGAGGCGGGCGCGATCATCGTCGGGCTGCCGCGGCGCCTGGACGGCTCTTTCGGGCCGGAGTCCAAAGCGGCGCGCGAGCTGGCGGGCGAGGTCCGCCGCGCCGCGGGGCTCCCCGTAGAGCTTGTCGACGAAAGGCTGACCACCGCCGCGGCAGAGCGATCGATGATCGAAGGCGGCGTGCGCCGTGAAAAGCGACGCGCGAGCATTGACCGCGTGGCGGCCACCCTGCTCCTCCAATCACACCTCGATCGCAAGCGTGACTGAGCACGTGACGCTCGTCGACGAGACGGGGACCGAGCGTCGCTTCACGCTCCACGACGCGTTCGACCTCGAGGGCGTGGCTTACTACCTCGTGGAGGACATCGCCGATGCGGAGCGAGTCCTGCTGCTGCGAGAGTCGGACACGGGGCTGGAGACCGTGGACGGGGACGAGTTCCAGCGAGTCATGCAGGCGCTGGAAGAGGACCGGGTCGATTGAAGAAGCTGATCGCCGTCGTCGTGGTGCTCGCCCTGCTTGGCTTCGCGACCTCGCGCGCGCTCGACTGGTGGAACTTCAACGTCAACACCCCGGTCTCGACGTCGAGCCACAGCGTCACCTTCCACATCGACCCAGGAGAGTCGGCGCCGCAGATCGGAAGCGACCTCTTCGACCTGCACCTGATCCGAAGCAGGATCGCGTTCGACATGTACACCCGGCTGACCGATGCTGGGCCAAAGTTCCAGGCGGGTTCCTTCGTCCTCAACGCGAACATGTCGCTCAGTCAGATCGTCACCGCGCTCCAGCACGGACGCCCGGACGAGAAAACGATGACGTTCCCCGAGGGCTTTCCGCTTCGCTATCAGGCGCAGCTGCTCGACCAGAAGAACCTCGGCGCCTCGATCACGGGCGTCGCGTACCTCAACGCGGCCAGGGACCCGTCGCTCAGAACCAGGTACACGTTCCTGCCCGCGCAGTCCGGCAACGTGGACTTCCCCTTCGAGGGCTATCTCTTTCCTGACACCTACCTGGTCGACCCCGCGCAGGGGGCCAGGGGCCTGGTCCAGGCGCAGCTCGACCAGTTCGCGTTCGTCTTCTCAGACGACCTGCGAGCCCAGATCGCGCAGGCAGCTCCGGGCCGGCCCAAGGAGGACGTCCGCACGATCGTGATCCTCGCTTCGATGGTCGACCGCGAGGCCAACAACAAGAACACCAGCGACCGCGGGAACGTCTGCAGCGTCTACTACAACCGCTTGCGCCAGAACATCCCGCTCGGCGTCGACGCGACGCTCCTTTACGCGCTCGGCCGCCTGAGCCCGCAGCCGACCGCGCCGGAACTCGAGATGGACAGCCCGTACAACACGCGCAAGCACGCCGGGCTGCCGCCTGGGCCGATCAGCAACCCCGGCAAGGAGGCGATCCTTGCGTGCGTCAACCCGCCGGTGACGCAGTACCTCTTCTACTTCACCGACAAGCAGGGAACGACGCATTTCGAGACGAACAACGCGGACTTCGAGCGGGACAAGGCGAAGTACGGCGTGAGCGGCAACTGAAGCTTTTTCTGCTGGGCCAGGGAATCGCCTACTCCCGAAGCCCGGCCATGCACAATGCCGCCTTCGCGGCGCTCGGCATGAAGTGGACCTACGAAATGCTCGATTTCCCTCCTAAGGACCTGCGCCAGGCCGTCGCTGGACTCAAGGCGAAAGACGTGGCCGGGGCCAACGTCACCATCCCCTACAAGCAGGTTGTGATGGAGCACCTGGACACGATCGCGCCCGAAGCGGTGCGCGTCCGCGCGGTGAACACGATCGTCAACGAGGAGGGAAAGCTCAGCGGTTTCAACACAGACATAGCCGCCATCCGGATGGCCATCGGCGAGGTCGGGGTCGACCCGGTCGAGGCGAACGCGGTGATCCTCGGCGCCGGCGGCGCCGCGCGAGCGTCTGCCGCCGCGCTGGAGGGCGCGCACCTCACGTTCGTCGCGCGCCGCCCGGACGAGGCTGACGTGCCAGGCAAGGTGCTTGCCTGGGACGACCCCTCGGTGCCGGCGGCGATCCGCGCCGCGGATCTGCTCATCAACGCCACGCCGCTCGGCCGTCACGAAGAGATGCCCATCCGCCCCGCGGCCCTTCCCAGGGAGGGCGCCGTGATCGACCTGGTCTACGTCACGGGCGGCACCCCGCTGGTGCGCAAGGCGCGCTCGCTAGGGCTCCGGGCGGTGGATGGGTGGGAGGTGCTGCTCGCCCAGGGCGCGCAGGCGTTCCTGATGTGGACGGGTCGCGGCGCGCCGCTCGATGCGATGCGCGAGACTCTCCAGCCGTGAACTCCTACCTGGTCGTCCTGACCTGGGCGATTGTCGGGGCCGGCGCCGGTTGGTTCGTGAGGTGGGGCTCGGTGAAGCTCGCCCGCCTGGAAGGCCTCCAACCGGGCGACAAGCCCTGGCAGCGCTACGGGCCGGTGGTCCTGTGCGCCGGCGTCTTCGCGGTCTACGCCTTTGCGCTGCACCCTTTTTCCTTGCTCGTGGTGCACAGCGTCTTCGCGTGCGTGCTGGTCCAGGTGATCTTCTTCGACTTCGAGCATCGCCTCATCCTCGACCGGGTGATCTTTCCCTCGATGGCGCTCGCCGTGCTGGTGAGCCTCACCCCGCTCGTCGACAAGAACCTGGGGTGGTGGCAGCAGGCCTGGTGGGTGGGGATGGCCGTCGGCCTGGCCGCGGGCGCGCTGTTCTTGCTCCTGGCCCTGGCCGGCTCCGCGATCTTCAAGGCCGAGGCTCTGGGCTTCGGCGACGTCAAGCTGGCCGCGTTCATGGGCTTCCTGCTCGGCTGGCCGTACACGTTCTCGGCGATCTTCTATGGGGTGCTTCTGGCGGGGATCGTCTCGATCGGAGTGATCGTCTGGCGCCGTTCGATGAAGGGCACCATCGCCTACGGTCCGTACCTCGCGGCAGGTGCGCTGATCCTGCTGCTCTACCCGCTGAAGTGAGGCAGAATAACGCGCCATGAGCAAGCTCCTGCCCGGCGAGAACCTCGTCCTGAAAGCTCACCCGCACTGGATCACGATCGTGAAGAGCGTCGTCGTTCCGGTGGTCCTGTTCATCGCCGTCCTCATCGCCGACTTCACCCTGCTCGGACCCGACTGGTACTACGTGCCGCACCTGAGGACGTTCCTCACGCTGGGCGTGCTCGCACTCGCGCTGCTGTGGTTGATCGTCGTCTGGATCCGCTGGCAGTCGATCTCTTACCTGCTGACCGACCAGCGCATCACGATCCAGTCCGGCGTCTTCAGCCGCCAGGAGAAGATCGTGCCGATCGACCGGGTCCAGGACTGCAGCACGAAGCAGTCTCTACTGGGCCGGGTCCTCGGCTACGGCCGCGTCGAGGTCGACGCGGCGGGCGCCCAGGGCGCCGAGGTGCTGGACCACCTGCCCAGTCCCGGCGACTTCCGCGACCAGGTCTTCGTGCATTCGGAGAAGCGGCGCGTCGGGGCGGTGCCGCCGGCGTCCTCCTCGGCCCCGGTGCCCGCCAATCCCAGCGGAATCTGAGTCCCGCAGACCCCTAGCCCTGCTCGGCTTCATGGGGTCGGGCAAGACGCTTGTCGGTGCGCTCGTTGCGGAACGGACGCACGCGGCCCTGTACGACCTGGACCACCTGGTCGAGCACGAGGCGGGGATGTCGATCGCGGACATCTTCGCCACGCGAGGCGAGCCGGCGTTTCGGGACCTCGAGCGGCAGGTGCTGCCGCGTGCCCTCAAGCCCGGAGCGGTGGTCGCCCTCGGCGGCGGGATCGTGATGGACGACGATAGCTGGGCGATGATCGCCGAGCGCTCCATCACGGTCTACCTCGAGGTCCCGTTCGAGAAGGTCTGGGGGAGGATCCGCCTGATTCCCGGGAGGCCGCTGATCGCGGGCCGGACGGCGTCGGACGTGCAGGCGCTGTACGAGCAGCGGCGCAGCCGGTATGAGCAGGCGCAGCACACGGTGGACGGCGACCGCGATCCTGGGGAGGTCGCGTCCGACGTGATGAAGATTTGGTCCGTCTGATCCTCGACTCGTCCCAGGGCGGCTACCCCGTCCTGATCGGGACGAACATCCATCGCGAGCTGCGCAGCGTCATCACGCGCCTCGACCCGACAGGTGCGGCGATCGTGACGGACAGCAACGTGCGGCCGTGGGCGATCAAGGTGGCGAAGGCGATCAAGCGGGCGGGCCTCAAGACCGCGATCCACTCCATCCCGGCAAGCGAACGCTCGAAGTCGATGTCGCAGCTGGACGGCGTCCTCAACTTCCTCGAGCGCCAGCAGATCGACCGCGGCGGCTGCGTCATCGCGGTCGGCGGCGGCACGGTGGGCGACGTCGCGGGGTTCGCGGCCTCGATCTGGCAGCGCGGCGTGCGCCTGGTCGCCGTCCCGACGACGCTCCTGGCGATGGTCGACTCGAGCATCGGCGGCAAGACCGGTGTGAACGGCCGCCGCTCCAAGAACGCGATCGGCAGTTTCTGGCAGCCCTCGGCCGTGATCTCCGACCTGGCGGCGATCGAATCGCTCCCTGGGCCGAGCTACCGGGACGCGTTTGCCGAGGTTGTAAAGTACGCCGTCGCCATGGACCGAGGCCTCTTCGAGCTGCTGCAGCGAAACACGCCTCGCCTCGTCGAGCGCGACCTGTCGCTGCTCGAGCGGGTGGTGTTTCGATGCGTCGCGGCGAAGGCTCTGGTCGTGGCCAAGGACGAGCGCGACAAAGGACCGCGCGCCATCCTCAACTACGGCCACACGGCCGGACACGCGCTCGAGGCAGCGACCGCGTTCCGCGTCACGCACGGCCGGGCGGTCGCGTTCGGCATGCGGGTCGCGGCGCGGATCGCCCTGTCGATGGAGCTATGCAGCAAGCGCGTCGTCGAGTCGCAGGACGCGCTGCTGGACTCCCTCGGGCTGCCCGATCGCCCGCCGCACGCCGACCCGAAGCGGGTGCTGGCGGCCATCGCGCTCGACAAGAAGGCGCGCCGCGGCAAGGTCGCGTGGGTGATGCCACGCCGGATCGGGCACGCGGAGATCGGACACACGGTGCCGGGACCGCTTGCGCGGCGCGTGGTCACGAGGTCGCTGGCTTGAGCAGGACGGTGGTGGTCGTCAACGGACCCAACCTCAACCTGCTGGGCACGCGCGAGCCCGAGATCTACGGCACGCGTACGCTCGCGGACCTCGAGCAGGCCGTGCAGGCGAAGGCGAAGACGCTCGGGATCGAAACGACCTTCTACCAGAGCAACTCCGAGGGCGAGATCATCGACTTTCTGCAGCAGAACGCTCCGGGGTCGCTGGGGATCGTCATCAACCCCGGCGCCCTGTCCCACTATTCGCATGCCCTCTACGATTGTTTGCAGGCGCTCGCGCTTCCGGTCGTGGAGGTGCATCTCTCCAACATCCACGCGCGCGAGGAGTTCAGGTCGCGCAGCGTCACCGCGCGCGCCGCACGAGGCGTGATCACCGGTCTTGGATTCTTCGGCTATGAGCTGGCGCTCGAATACCTGGTGGCGATGAAGTGATCTCGAGCAATGATTTTCGAAACGGGACGATGTTCGAGATGGACGGTCAGCTGCTGTCCGTCGTGACCGTCGAACACATCAAGCTCGCGCGCGCCGGCGCTGTCATCAAGGCCAAGCTGCGCAACGTCCTCACCGGGTCGATCTTCGAGCAGAGCTTTCGCAGCGGCGACAGGTACCGCGTGGTGCGCATCGACAACAGCGAAGCCACATACCTCTACTCGGACGGCACGCATCACTACTTCATGGACACCAAGACGTACGACCAGGTGCCGGTCGACGAGGACATGATCGATTCGGTCCTGCCGCTGCTCAAAGAGGGGAGCACGGTATTCCTGCAGCGCTACCAGGACCGGCTGATCGGAGTCGAGCTGCCCATCAACGTCGACCTGAAGGTGGTCTCCACAGACCCCGGCTTCAAGGGCGACACCGTGTCGGGCGCCACCAAGCCGGCCAAGCTCGAGACCGGGACGACGATCCAGGTCCCGCTGTTCATCCAGTCGGGCGACGTGATCCGGGTGGACACGCGCGATCACAGCTACGTGGAACGGGCGTAAACCCTCACCCCCAACCCTCTCCCCGATGGGGAGAGGGGGCATCCCGGGGCGAAGGCGTAGGATCAGGCGGTCATGAGTGAGAACGGCTCGCTGGGGGCAGTCCGTGTGGCCAATGAGGTGATCGCCAGCATCGCCGCCCTGGCCGCGTGTGAGGTCGAGGGCGTCGACGGCATGGACGAGGCGGCGGCCCGGCACTTCGGTGACTTCGTGCGCCGGCAGGCCGCGCATCGCGGCGTGCGTGTGCACATCGAGGGCGACCGCTCGATCCATCTCGAGGTCTTCATCACCGTCGACTCCGAAGGCAAGCTGGCCGACGTCGCCGCGTCCGTGCAGGCCAACGTCGTCGAGGCCACGGAGCGCATGCTCGGCCTCGAGGTCGGCGAGGTGAACGTCTTCGTCTCGAGCGTCGCCTTCGCCAGCTAGAAAACGCTCCGCTGGCAAGCGCCACCAGGCCAGGGAGCTGGCGCTGAAGGTTCTCTTCCAGCTGGAAGGCGCCGGTGACGACCCCGAGGAGGTACTGCTCTATCACGCCTTCGAGGGCGCGGCCACCCTGGAGACGACCGCGTTCGCGCGCGAGCTGGTGCAGGGCGTGCTCGCGAACCAGTCAAGGCTCGACGCCATCCTCGGCGAGACTTCGGAGCACTGGAGGCTCGACCAGATGGCCAAGGTCGACAGGATCATCCTGCGCATCGCGATCTACGAGATCGCGATCGACCGCAAGGTCCCGACCAAGGCCGCCATCAACGAGTCGATCGAGCTGGCCAAGACCTTCTCCGGTGAGGAGGCCGGGCGCTTCGTCAACGGCGTCCTCGGGCGCGTCGCCGCCACCGCCACGTGACGCAGCGGGCCACTCTCGACGACCTCCTGGCGGACCTCGAGGCGACCATCGCCAAGCTCGCCGAAGGCACGGCCCCGCTTGACGAGCTGGTGGCGGCGCACGAACGGGCGGTCCGGCTGCTCGCCGAGGCCAGAACGCGGTTCGCGGAACTGAAGGACCGGGCCGATCAAACAGCTAGATTGCTCACGCCTTGACCTACCTGCTGCCGCCGCTGGTCGCCTGGGTGATCGCCCAGGCCGCCAAGCTCGCCCTGACCTCGTTCCGCCAGAGGCGCCTCAACCTGCGCGTGCTCGCGGAGACCGGCGGGATGCCGAGCAGCCACAGCGCGATCGTGATGGGCCTCACCACCGGCATCGGCAAGCACGCGGGGCTCAGCTCGGCCGCATTCGCGATCGCCCTTATCTTCACGTTCGTGGTGATGTACGACGCGGCGGGCCTGAGGCGCGCGGCCGGGCGCCAGGCCGAGGTCCTCAACCGGCTGGTCGATGACCTGGTCCACATGAGGGGCGTCCAGGAGCAGCGCCTGCGCGAGCTGCTGGGCCATACGCCCTTCGAAGTCTTCGTCGGCGCCGCGATTGGCCTTGTCGTCGGCCTGGCACTCTAGAAGTTGATGCCGCGGCTGGACGTGCTCGTCACGCAGAACGGCCTGGCGGAGTCGCGCGCGAGGGCCCAGGCATTGATCCTCGCGGGCAAGGTGCGCGTCTCGGGCGAGACGGTGCGCAGCCCCGGGCGCAGCGTGAGCGAGGACGCGCCGATAGCCGTCGACTCCGAGCCGGGCTACGCGAGTCGCGGCGCCCTGAAGCTGGGACCTGCGCTCGACACGTTCCACGTCGACCCCGCGGGGCGCGTCTGCGCCGACATCGGCGCCTCCACGGGGGGCTTCACCGACGTGCTCCTGCGGCGCGGCGCGGCGCGGGTCTACGCGCTCGACGTGGGCCGCGGCCTCCTGCACTGGCGGCTGCGCCAGGATCCGCGGGTCGTCGTGATCGAGCGGACGAACGCCCGCGACCTCGAGTCCTTTCCCGAGCCGGTGAGTCTGGCCGTCGTCGACGTCTCCTTCATCAGCCTCGAGAAAGTGCTGCCCGCCTTGCTCCTGGCCGCCCCCGCCGCCGACGTGGTGGCGCTGTTCAAACCCCAGTTCGAGGTCGGCCGCGCTGAGGTGGGCAAGGGCGGAATCGTGCGCGACGAGGCGGCCGTTCGAAACGCGCTGGCGCGTTTCCGCGGATGGTGCGCCGGCAGCGGCTACGTGGTCGTGGCTGAAGCGCCATCGGAGGTGGCAGGCGCGGAAGGCAATCGCGAGCTCTTCTTCCACCTGCGACCGGAGAGCCGATGAAGGTCTGCATCCTGCGGGGCGCGGGCGTCGAGCAGAAGGTGGTCGACGGCACGCTGCGCGTGCTCAAGGCCCGCAAGGTGGCCGCGGGCGAGGTGCAGCGCGACGCGGCGCCGTCGGCGATGGAACAGGCGCTGAAGGACAGCGACCTCCTGCTGACGCTCGGAGGGGACGGGACGTTTCTCGCCGGCGCGCGCCTGGCCGCGCCGCGCGGCATCCCGATCCTCGGCGTCAACCATGGCCGGCTCGGCTTCCTGACGGAGATCGAGGCCTCGGAGATGGGCGTCGGTTTGAGGCGCTACCTCGACGGCGAGTACCGGATCGAGGAGAGGACGATGCTCCTGGTCACGATGCTGCGCGGGCAGCGCAAGGTGACGCAGGCGATCGGTCTCAACGAGGTGGTGGTGGACCATGCCGGCGACGCTCGGATCCTGCGCCTGGAGATCGACGTCGCGGGGCAGGCCGTCGGTACGATCGACGCCGACGGCGCGATCGTCGCCACGGCCACCGGCTCCACCGCCTACGCCCTGGCGAGCGGCGGCCCGATCCTCGAGCCGACGCTGCAGGACCTGGTGCTGGTCCCGATGAGCCCGTTCGCGCTCACCGTGCGCCCGATCGTGTTTGCGCCCGGCCAGGACATCACGCTCACGGTGCTGCGCGGACCGGGCGAGATGCGAGTCGACGGGGGACGTCGCGGCCGCGCCGTCGCCACCGGTGACTCTCTGCGATGCGGGTCGCATCCACGCCGCCTGAAGGTGGTGCGGTTCAGCCCGGCCGAGAGCTTCTATCGCCGCCTCGGGGACAAGCTCGGTTGGGGCCGGCCGCTCGTGCCCAAGAAATAGGGCGCGAAGCCTCATCAGGTAGCCTTACGCAAATCGACGTCAAGACCCCCGTCTTCGAAGGCCCACTAGAGCTGCTCCTCGCGTTGGTCGAGCGCGACGAGGTCGACATCTTCAAGGTCTCCCTCGCGAGGGTGACCGACGCCTATCTCGCAGAGCTCGCGTCACGCGAGATCGCCGACCCGCCGGAGATGTCGGAGTTCCTGTGGATGGCGGCGCGGCTGCTTCTCCTGAAGTCGATTCGCCTGCTTCCGGGAGAAGCTCCGACCGACGAGGAGGTCGATCTTCTGGGTTGGGAGGACGAGGTACGCCAGCGTCTCGAGGAGTACCGCGCCTACAAGGAGATCGCCGGCGAGCTTCTCCAGCGCGCCCAGCAGGAGTCGTTCGCCTTTCCGCCTCCCGCACGCCCCGTGGAAGCGGGCGGCCAGGAAGAGCCGCTCGACGTCGATTTCCTGGTCGCGGCGTTCAACAGGGTGCTCGCGCGCATCCCACCCCGTCCGCTCGTGGTCCAGGGCCGAACCTGGACCCTGCAGGAGAAGCTCGACCTCATCAGCGACCGCCTGCGCCAGGGCCCGCTCGAGCTCGTCGAGCTCCTCCTGGAGTCTGAGGACCGCCTGGAGGCCGTCGTCACGTTCGTCGCGGTCCTCGAGCTGCTCCGCCGGTCGGCGGTGCGCATCAGGCAGAAGGAAAGGCTGGGGCCCATCCACGTCGAGCTCCAGGAGCCCGGGCCGTGACGGAGATTTCAGCCGCCATCGAGGCGATCCTCTTCAGCTCGAACCGCCCGCTGAAGGTCCGCGAGCTGCAGCAGGCGACCGACAGCGACCGCAACAGTCTGGAGGGCGCCCTGGAGAAGCTGCGTGACGCGCTCGAAGGCCGCGGCGTGATGCTCATGCGGCACCACGACGAGGTGCACCTCGCGACGCGACCCGAGCACGCGGGCGCGGTGCGGCGCGCGCTGCGCCCGGAGGTGTCGGGCCGGCTGTCGCAGGCGGCGTACGAGACGCTCGCCATCGTCGCCTACCAGCAGCCCGTGACGCGGGCGCGCATCGAGGAGGTGCGCGGCGTCAACTGCGACAGCGTGCTCGGCAACCTCGAGCTGCGCGACCTCGTCACCGAGGTGGGGAGGGGCTCGGGTCCAGGCCAGCCGAAGCTTTACGGGACGACGATGCGCTTTCTGCAGGTGATGGGCCTGGATTCGCTCGACCACCTTCCGACGCCCGAAGCGGGTGCGGAGCTCCGAGGTGCGGACGAGGGCACGCGTCGAGAGATTCGGTGATCCAGGTGGCTCAGATCCGGGCGACGCGACGAGCAGCGGAGCGAGCGCATCCAAACGATTCGTAAGCGAGCAGCGCAGGAGCGGAGTCCGGAGATGGGCCGCATGGGCACCGAAGATCCGACGCGCGGCCCTCGGCCCGCACCTCGTGGAACGCGGCAAAGGCTGAACAGATACCTCGCGAGGGGCGGCGTCGCGAGCCGGCGCGCGGCCGACGAGCTCATCGCTTCGGGGAAGGTGCGCGTCAATGGTGAGCCTGCGCCGGCTTCGGGGATGGTCATCGATCCCGAGCGCGACCGGATCACCGTTGACGGCCGCCTCGTCAGGCCGCCTACTACGCATCGCTACGTGATGCTGAACAAGCCGCTTGGCGTGATCACGACCTCGAAAGACGAGTCATCGCGGCTGACCGTGCTCGACGTGATCGGTGAAGAGGGACGGCACGGACATCGCCTGTTCGCCGTGGGCCGGCTCGACGCCGACAGCACCGGGCTCCTGCTGCTGACCGACGACGGCGACCTGGCTTTCCGCCTCACGCATCCGCGCTACAAGGTCGACAAGGAGTACGAGGTCATCGTCGCGGGCGTGCCCGCGTCGAAGGACATCAAGGCGCTGCGTGAAGGGGTCGAGCTCGACGACGGGCGGACCGCTCCGGCCAGGGTCGAGGTGATTCGGTCGACCAAGGGCGGTCGTGACTTCGGGCGTGCCGAGCTCAGGGTCGCGATCAGCGAGGGGCGTCACCGCCAGGTCCGCAGGATGCTCAACGCGGTGGGCCACAAGGTCCTGGGTTTGCGGCGCACGGCCTTCGGCCCATTGCGGATGGGCCGCCTGAAGCCCGGCGGGTGGCGAGTGCTCTCCCCGGGGGAGCTGGCGGCGCTTCGCCGCGCGACCTCCGTCGACACGACGTGATCGTCGCCATCGACGGCGGCGTCGCGTCCGGGAAGTCGGCGGTCGGCAGGCGCGTGGCGGAAAAGCTCGGCCTGCCGTTTGTCGACAGCGGGCTCATGTACCGCGCGATCGCCCGCCTCGCCACGCAGCGAGGCATCGATCCCCGCGACGCCGATGCCGTCACCAGGCTCGCCCAGGACCACAGGGTCCGGATCGACGGCGAGCGGGTCTGGGCGGACGGCACCGAGCTCACGAAGGGCATCTACGACAGCGACTACGCCGATGCGCTGCCGATCGTCTCGGCGATCCCCGAGGTCCGGACTGCGCTGGTGGCGCAGCAGAGAGAGATGGCGGAGCCTGGCGTTGTCATGGCCGGCCGCGACATCGGAACCGTCGTCTTCCCGGACGCCGACCACAAGTTCTTCCTGGTCGCGAGCCTCGATGAGAAGGTCCGGAGGCGGGCGGCGCAGTACGAGCGCCGAGGCGAGCATGTCGACGAGGAGACGATGCGCAGGGAGGTTGAGCACCGAGACCGGGTCGACTCAGAGCGCCCGGTGGCGCCCCTGATGCCTGCCGACGACGCCATCATCATCGACACCGACAACCTGGACCTCGACCAGGTCGTCGATCGCATCCTTGGCCAGGTTCGCTCGCGGCTGTGATGACCCGCTTCCTCCGCGGCCTGATGCGTTTTCTTACCCGCACGTTCCTGGTCGGGTTGTTTCGCGTCGAGGGCGGTGAGAACGTGCCGCTCACCGGTGGCTTGATCGTCTGCCCGAACCACTCCGCCACCCTCGACCCGCCGATCGTCCAGGCCTTCCTGCCGCGCCAGGACAGCTGGAGCATGGCGAAGTCCGAATATTTCCAGAAAGCCTGGATGCGCTGGCTGTTCAACGCGTATGGATCGTTTCCGCTGGTCCGGCACACGGCGGACCGGGCGGCCCTGAGGCGAGCGTTCGAGCTGCTGAAGGCCGGCCAGGTGCTGGTCATCTACCCGGAGGGCACACGGGTCGAGTCCGGCGTGCTGTCGTTACCAGAGCCAGGCGCCGGGTTCCTCGCGCAGAAGTCGGGCTGCCCGGTGCTCCCGGTCGCCGTGACCGGGACACGGGAGTGCCTGCCGAAGGGGGCGAAGTGGCCGCGCCGCGTCCCCGTGTCCGTCCGGTTCGGCAAGCCGTTCACCGTTCCGGCTCAACGCGCCGGCGGCGGCCGGATCTCACATGAGGAGGCTTCGGACGCGATCATGCTGAAGATCGCGGAGCTGCTGCCGCCGGACAAGCGAGGGCGCTACAGCGACCTGGAAGGCTGGCGGAAGAAGCTGGAGGGTGTCCTCGCAACGCCATAACGCCGTGCCCGCGGCCGGGCTTGGCCCGGCCGCAACGCGTGTCGCAATTGGGTGGCCAGGCGTTGTGCCTGGAAGGCTCTTAAACAGTCCCAACCGCTCCGGAAAGGGTTCGGGCCGCGGAAGCGGCGCGTAAGGCTGTGCCCTGAGTCGATCAGCGAGTGGCGCCGTGGAGCGGCCCAGCGTAGGGGAAACCCGGCAGGGTTTCCCCTGCGAACGAGCTAGCCCATTGCAGGTCGCGCCCAGTCGTCCTCGACGAGGCTTCCGAGCGCGGGGTTGAAGCAGGCGTCAAAGGCCTCCTTCAACGTCTGCGGCGTCAGCCGCGGGTTCTGCTGCCGGTAGTTCGCGAGGTCGACCAGTCGCGCGACCAGCGCGCGTGGATGCGAACCGCGCAGCGGCTTCTTCCCGTACAGGTTGTTGAGCAGGTAGCCGACCGCCTTCTCGTCCCACTGCACGCCCTGGCGGTTGCACTCGAAGCGGAGGATGCGTCCGAACGCCTCCGGCGTCGGGTTGCCGACGCCGATCTTGTAAGCCATGCGGCGGAGGAAGGCCTCGTCGACGAGCTCGGTGGGTGAGAGGTTGGTCGAGAAGACGACCTGGCACAGGAACGGCAGCTCGATCTTGCGACCGGACGCCGACAGGTCGATGTAGTCGATCTTCTTCTCCATCGGCACGATGAAGCGGTTCAGCAAGCGCATCGGCGGCACTTCCTGGCGGCCGAAGTCGTCGATGACCAGCACGCCGGCGTTCGCCTTCCACTGCAAAGGTGCCTCGTAGTAGCGGTTCTGCGGGTCGTAGGTGAGGTCGAGCTGCTGGAGCTTGAGCTCACCGCCGGCGGTGACGACCGGTCGCTCGACCTTGACGAGGCGGCGGTCGATCGGCTGCTCGCCCTCGGCGATCTTGTGGTACACGGGGTCGATCACGCGGACGATCTCGTCGCCGATGGCGACCGCGTGCGGAATCTCGATCGGGGCGCCCATCAGGAGCGCCATGCGCTCGGTGATGGTGCTCTTGCCGTTGCCCGGCGCGCCGAAGATGAAGAGCGAGGCGCGCGACACCATGGCGCCGCCGATCTGATCGATGACGTGCTGCTCGAGCTCGAGCTCACCGAGCGCCTTCTTCAGCTGGGAGTCGGTCACCGGCGACTTGCCGGCGACCTGGGACTTGATCAGCAGCAGGTAGTCCTCGAAGTTGACCGGGCAAGGGCCGAGGTAGCGGGTCTGCACGGACGACATCTCCGAGGCGCGCTGGCGGCCGGCGCCGGAGATGGCGTAGTTCATCTTCACCGGGTAAGGCCTGCCCTCGAGGTTCGGGTCGTTGGACACGCCGCGTGTATCCATCAGCTGGTTCTTCTCGAACTCGTCGATCAAGGGAGAGAAGGTTTCGAAAGGAAGTCCAAGGCGCTGCTCGAGCGCGGCGCCGGTCAGCTGGTCGGCGAACGCAAGCGTCCGCAAGAGCAGGCTTGCGACAAGGTCACGCCGGACGTGCAGGTCTTCGAGACGCTTGGGAGCCTCGATCGCCCCAGTTACCATCGGGCGCACATATTACATTTCGGGGCTCGCGAATTCGGGCATTACTAGAATCGGAAAGGCCTTGTCCGAATACGCAGCGCTGGACCTTGAGACCACAGGTCTCGACGCCGCGCGGGACCGTGTGATCGAGGTCGGCGCCGTCGCCTTCACCCCCGACCAGGTCACCTCGACCCTGGAGCAGCTCGTCGACCCGGGACGCGCGGTGCCGGACACCGTTCTGCGGCTCACCGGCATCAAGCCGGAGGAGCTTCGCGGGGCCGCCGATCCCGCCTCCGCCCTGGGCCGCCTTGCCGAGTTCCTGCGCGGCCGGCAGCCGGTGGGTCACGGGGCTCGGCTGGACGTCGAGTTCCTCGAGGCCGCCGGCCTCTGGGACGAGTCCCAGCAGATCCTCGACACGCTCGACATCGCGCGGATCCTGCTGCCGTCGGCGGCCAGCCACAGCCTCCCGCTGCTCTCGACCGAGATGGGCTTCAACCAGCCCCGGCCGCACCGGGCGCTCGACGACGCGGACGCCACCCGGCAGCTGCTGCTGCGGCTCCGCGAGGAGGCGATCGCGCTGAACGAGGCGGTCAAGGAGTCGATGGTGGCGCTCGTCGCCCCGTACGAGTGGCCGGTGGCCCGCTTCTTCGCGGACGCGCTGACCGCGCCCAACCCGAACCCGGAGCCTGAGGCCGCGGTCCGTTTGGAGCCCGCGGGCCGGGGCCGCGGGGCGATAGCACCTCCGGACGACCCCTACGTCCTGGCTGGACTGCTCGGTCCGGAGGGTCCGCTTGCCGGCGTGCTGCCCGGCTACGAGCACCGCGAGCCGCAGACGCAGATGCTGCTGGCCGTCGCCCAGATCCAGGCTCGGGGTGGCACGCTGGTCGTCGAGGCCGGGACCGGCACGGGCAAGAGCCTCGCCTACCTCGTGCCGTCGATTGCCCGGTCGGTCAGGCATCGCGAGCGAGTCCTGGTGTCGACCAACACGCACACGCTCCAGGAGCAGCTGATGACGAAGGACCTGCCCGGACTTCGCGAGTGGCTGCCCTGGGACTTCAAGGCCTGCCTCTTGAAGGGACGCGCGAACTACATCTCGCTGCGCAGGTGGCGCCGCTTCCTGGCCGAGCCGTGCAAGGACGCGGAGGAGCTGATGTTCAAGCTCAAGGTTCTTCTCTGGCTGCACACGACCGAGAGCGGCGACCGCTCCGAGCTGCGCCTGTACGGACGCGAAGAGGTGCTGTGGACGCGCATCGCCAGCGACCCGCTCGACTGCGTCGGCATCCACTGCACCAAAGAGGACTGCTACGTGCACCGGGCTAGGGCCGAGGCGGAGACGGCGGACATCGTGGTCATCAACCACGCGCTGCTGCTCGCCGACGTCGAGGTCGGGGGCGGCCTGCTGCCCGAGTACGACCACCTCATCATCGACGAGGCGCATCACCTGGAGGAGGCCGCGACGCGTGGCCTGCGCCAGGAGGTGGATGGGCCGGGCCTCGTCGCGCTGCTCGAACGCCTGGCGCGCGACGACGGCGCGGGTCACGTCGACGGGCTTCTCGCCGAGCTGCACCGGCAGCCTCACCTGGGCGCCTCCGAGAGCGCCTTCGTCGAGTCTCAGCCGCATGCGGTCGCCGCCGCGGCCCACGCGCGTGAGCTGTTCCGGATCGCCGACGCATGGGTCGCAGCGCGGCTGGGAGAGGGGGAGCGCCGCGAGGAATCGGTGCGCATCACGCCTGCCGTGCGGGGCGAGGCCGAATGGGCGCACATCAGCCTGCCCGCCGAGAACGTGCTGACCGCCCTGACCGCCCTCGACTCCACGCTCCGGCGCGCGATCGGCGGCGTGCGGGACTGGTTCGGCGGTGACGAGCCGGACCAGGGCATCCGCGAGCTCGAGATGATCCGCGGCCGGCTCGAGGGGTCGCTGCGCCTGCTCGACGAGGCCGTGCTCCGTCCGGACGCGAACCGCGTTTACTGGTTCAACCAGGTGTCGCGGGCGGAAAACCTCCTTCTGCGGGCGGCGCCGATCAACGTCGGGGCGCTGCTGCGCGAGGGCGTGTACTCCGAGAGGCGCTCGACGGTGTTCACGTCGGCGACGCTGGCCGTCGGCGGAACGTTTGACTACTTCAGCTCCCGCGTCGGGCTAGGTGCGGAGATCGAAGAGCTCATCCTCCCATCGCCCTTCGACTTCTATCACCAGGCCCTCGTTTGCCTGCCGACCGACATGCCCCTGCCCGAGGACGACGCATTCGACGTCGCGGTCGAAGATCTCATCGCCGCCGTCGCGCGGCGCGTCGGCGGCCGCACGCTGGCGCTTTTCACGTCTCACCGGCAGCTGCGTGAAGTCCACGCCGCCCTCAAGCACCGCGTGGACCTCGACGAGGTCCTGATCCTGGGTCAGGGGATCGACGGCCAGCGCCGCCAGCTGCTGAAAACGTTCGAAGAAGCCGAACGTCCACTGCTGCTCGGGACGTCCACGTTCTGGGAAGGCATCGACATCCCCGGCGAGCGGCTGAGCTGCGTGATCATCGTCCGGCTTCCGTTCCCGGTGCCCACCGAGCCCATCTACGCCGCGCGGGCGGAGCAGGTCCGCGACCCGTTCTCGCAGCTCGCGCTGCCGCAGGCCGCGCTGCGTCTGAAGCAGGGTTTCGGACGGCTGATCCGCCGCTCCACGGACCGTGGCGCTGTCGTCATCCTCGACAACCGGATACTCGGCCGCGACTACGGCAAAGCATTCCTCGACGTGCTCCCGCCGGCCTCCCGGTTCGTCGGGTCCGCCGGCGAGGTGTCCGAGAGGGTCGAGGCCTGGCTCGAAGGGGTGTGAGCCGCCTGTTTGTCGTCGCCACCCCGATCGGGAACCTCGACGACCTCAGCGCTCGCGCGGTCCGGATCCTCGGGGAGGTCTCGGCGATCGCGGCCGAAGACACTCGTGTCACGTCGCGGCTGCTTGCGCGCCACGGCATCCGCAAGCCACTGCTGAGCTACCGCGCCCCGGTCGAGAGGCGAGGTCTGCCGCGCGTCATGTCCGCCCTCGATGCGGGCGACGTTGCGCTCGTAAGCGACGCTGGGACGCCAACGCTGTCCGACCCCGGCCAGGCGCTGGTGACCGCAGCGTGGGCGGCAGGTCACACCGTGGTGCCCATCCCAGGCCCCAGCTCGATCACCGCCGCGCTTTCGGTCGCCGGCTACGGCGGGGCGGGCTTCACGTTCCTCGGCTATCTGCCACGCAAGCCAGGCGAGATGCGACGGCTTCTCGAATCGCTGCGCGACGACTCCCGGCCGGCTGTCGCTTTCGAATCTCCGTTTCGCGTTCGCAAGTCACTCGCGCTGATCGCGGAGTCGCTCCCAACGCGAACCTTGACGCTGTGCCGCGAGATCACGAAGCTCCACGAAGAGGTCCTGCGGGGCACGGCGTCCGAGGTGCTCGCCGCCCTGGGTGAGCGAACGCGCGGCGAGTTTACCCTTGTCATCCGTGGGCAGGATCGGTCGGCGGGGGCCTGAGATCGCGGCAGGCGGCCGTTGGCCGCCGGTCGGGACGCCGAGGCGAAGGCAAGGGTGGCCTGAGGAGGAGCGCATTGCACATGCGCGACGACGCAAGGCCGGGCCCCTTAACGCACGCATCGGCGTCCCGAGCCGATGAGATCAGGCCGACGTCCGGCCGATACTGTCCACCAGGTGACTGAACGACGAACGGTTTTGATCGCGCCGGCGTGGCCGTACGCCAACGGCCCGCGACACATCGGCCACGTGGTCGGATTCGCGGTGCCCGCCGACGTGCTGGCGAGGTTCGAGAGGTTGCGGGGCTCGCGCGTGCTGATGGCGAGCGGGACCGACGAGCACGGAACGCCGATCACGTATGAAGCCGACAAGGAGGGCGTTTCGCCGCGCGAGTTCGTCGACCGCAACAACCGGCTCATCGTCGACGACCTGGTCCGCCTCGGCATGACCTACGACATCTTCACTCGCACCACGACGGCCAATCACTACCGCGTGACACAGGATCTGTTCTTGCGGCTCCACGAGAACGGCTACCTCGTGAAGCGGAAGCAGCTCGGCGCGTTCGACCCCACGTCAGGCCGCACGCTTCCCGACCGGTACATCGAGGGCAAGTGTCCGATCTGCGGTTATCCCGAGGCCCGCGGCGACCAGTGCGACAACTGCGGCAACCAGCTCGACCCGACGGACCTCATCAACCCCCATCAACGCGGGAGCGATGCGCCGGTCGAGTTCCGCGAGACGGAGCATTTCTTCTTCGACCTGCCCGCGTTCGGCGAGCAGCTGACGAGCTGGATCGAGTCGCACGACAGGTGGCGGCCGAACGTCCGCAAGTACTCTCTCGAGTTCGTGCGCAACCTCAAGCCGCGAGCCATCACGCGCGATCTCGATTGGGGCGTCCCGGTACCCCTGCCGGGCTGGGTGGACAACCCGGCGAAGAAGATCTACGTCTGGTTCGATGCGGTCATCGGCTACCTGTCGGCCTCGATCGAGTGGGCCGCCGAGCGCGGAGAGCCCGACCTCTGGAAGGAGTGGTGGCAGAAGACACCCGCGAAAAGCTACTACGTGATGGGCAAGGACAACATCACGTTCCACACCGTGCTGTGGCCCGCGATCCTGCTCGGGGTCGGCGAGCTCAAGCTGCCGGATGAAATCGTCGCCAGCGAGTTCCTGCACATGGAGGGGCGCAAGTTCTCGACCAGCCGCGGCCAGGTCATCTACGTCAAGGACGTCCTCGACCGCTACGACGCCGACGCGCTTCGCTACTACCTGATGATCGCCGGACCAGAGAACCAGGACACCGACTTCACGTGGGCCGAGTTCATTCGCCGCAACAACGACGAGCTCGTCGCGACGTGGGGGAACCTCGTCCACCGCACGCTCGTCAACGCGCATCGCAACTTCGGAGCGGTGCCGGAACCTGGCGCCCTTACACCTGGCGACGAGGCGCTGATCAACGAGGTCGAGGCGGCGCTCAACTACGTCGCCCAACAGCTGCAGGAGGCAAGGTTCCAGAACGCGCTCAAGCACGCGATGGCGATGGCGTCGAAGGTGAACGTCTACCTGGGCACCGAGCAGCCGTGGCACACGATCAAGACGGACCGCGAGCGCGCGGGCACCGTCCTCTACGTCGCGCTGCGCTGCGTCGACAACTTGAAGACCATGCTTACGCCCTTCCTACCGTTTTCGACGCAGCGGCTGCACGCCATGCTCGGTTACGACGACGTGATCGCGCCGCAGCCCGAGGTGCGCGAGGTCGCCGAGGACCAGGGTTCACACATCGTCATCACCGGCGAATACGAGAGCCGCGACCGGTGGAAGCCGTCCGAGCTGCCGCCAGGGCGCAAGCTGCCGGCTCCAGAACCGCTCTTCAAGCGGCTTGACGAAGTCGAGGAGTAAGCCAGTTGTTTGTCGACACGCACCTCCACATCGAAGAGCTCGGCAACGCCACCGAGGTGGTGGAACAGTCGGTGGCCGCGGGCGTGACGCGCCTGATCGCGGTCGGCGTCAACCTCGACCGGAGCAGCAACGCGGTCTCGCTGGCCCATGCCTACGAGGAGGTCTGGGCCGGTGTCGGCCATCATCCGCTTGAGCCCTCGGAACCTGACATGGCCGCACTGCGCGAGCTCGCGAAAGACGAGATGGTCGTCGTCGTCGGCGAGATCGGGCTCGACTTCGAGCACGTGGGCGCGCCGGCCAACCCGCTGCAGGTCCAGCGGCTCAACGAGCTGTTCTCGATGGCGACCGAGCTCGACCTGCCGGTCGGCCTGCACAACCGAGGCGCGGCGCACGAGCTGCTGAGCGCGATCTCCGCGCACCACGGGATCCGCGGCGTCATGCACTACTTCGCGCTCGAGTGGGAGTGGGCGCAGCGGTTCCTCGACCTTGGGTTCTACCTGTCGTTCGCCGGCCTGGTCACACGCCCAAGCCGCGATTCGCTGCGCGAGGTCGTCAAGCGGTGCCCGGCCGACCGCCTGCTGCTGGAGACGGACTCCCCCTACGGCAACCCGCAGAAGCGGATGGGCGAGCCCAACCGCCCCGCGTACCTCATCGACACGGCCGAGCTCGTCGCGGAGCTGCGCGGCATCAGCCTCGAGCAGCTCGCCGACCAGGAGCGGGCGAACGCGATCACGCTGTTCCAGAAGATGAAATGAACCCGTGATCGATCCCGCTGACGCGCGGCAGCTCGAGAGCCTGCTGCGCCGTCACCGGATCACCCCTCAACACCGGCTTGGCCAAAACTTCCTCATCGATTCACAGCTGCGCGACGCGATCGCAACCGCCACCGAGATCAGCGCGTCCGACGAGGTGCTCGAGGTCGGGGCAGGTGTCGGCACCCTGACCCTGGCCCTCGCGAACCTCGCTCGGCGCGTGGTCGCGGTCGAGTTCGACCGGGCGCTGATCCCCGCCCTGCGTGAAGTCGTCACCGTCAAGCACAACGTCGAGATCGTGCAGGCCGACATCCTCCACTTCGACGTGGCGGCCGCGTTTCCGAATGGCGGCGAATTGGTCGCGGGCAACATCCCGTACAACCTGACCGGCGCCCTCGTTCGCAAGCTGCTCGACCCGTCGCCGCGACCCCGCCGGCTCATGCTCGTCGTCCAGAAGGAGGTGGCCGAGCGTTGGACGGCGGCGACGACGGCGAGTCTGGGCACCATCGCCGTCCAGGTCTTCAGCGTGCCGCGCATGGTGATGACGATCCCGGCTTCGGCGTTCACCCCGCGGCCCAGGGTCGACTCCGCCCTCGTCTTCATGGACGTTCGCGAGCGGCCCGCCGTCGACGTGCCTGACCTGGAACGCTTTTTTCGTTTTGTCGAGGAGGTGTTCCAGTTCCGCCGCAAGCAGATCGGAGGCACTCTGGCGAGGATCGCGGGTGTGGGCAGCGCCGAGGCTGCGACACGCCTCCACGAGCTCGGCGTCGAGGCCGAGCGGCGGCCACAGACGCTCACCCTGCCTGAGTGGGAGGCGGTCTATGCCGCATTCAATCCCAACCTCGATCGTTAACCTCTAGCGGCTGTGGATCCGATTCGCCTGCCAGTCGAGGGTCCTGGCGGCTTTCGCGGTGCGCTGTCGCACACCGCGTTCCGCAACATCTGGTTCGCGCAGCTGGCGGCGCAGCTCGCCGACAAGTTCCTGCTCTTCTCGCTGATCATCCTCGCCTACCACATATCCGGCGGCAGCACATCGGTAGCCGTGACGCTGCTCGCGTACACGGTGCCCGCCGTGCTCTTCGCGCCGCCCGCCGGGGTGATCGCGGACCGCGTGGACCGCAAGCTGATCATGTTCTGGTGCAACATCGGGCGCGCCGCGGTGGTGGCGCTCATCCCGATCGCGGCGGTGATCCCGGGCGTGAAGGACGACTTCATCCACCTGCTCTTCATCACCCTCATCTTTTCGGCGGTCGGCCAGCTGTTCGGGCCCGCCGAGGCCGCGGTCATCCCGACCATCCTGCCCCGGCGGGCGCTGATCACCGCGAACTCGATGGCGCTGCTGACGATGGTGCTCACGCTCGTGGTCGGCGGCGTGCTCGCGCCCGTGATCTCGAGGATCGACCTCTACGCGCCTTACTGGTGCGCGGTCGCGCTGTTGCTGATCGCTGGCGCGCTCATATTCGCCTCCGAGATCCCGAAGCTCGAACGTCACACCGAGTCGCCGGTCGAGGAGGGAGCGAGCCGGTTCCGGCAGATGGTCGTCGACCTGAAGGAGGGCGTCGACGCCCTGCGCGCCTCTCGCGGCCTGCGGCTCGCTTTTGGCCAGGTGAGCATCGCGGTGCTCGTGCTTTTCAACCTCTACACGCTGGCGCCGGCCTACGTGAGCAAGGTCATCGGCATCGCCGCCGAGGACACGTACGTCATCCTCGGCCCCGCGACCGCCGGCGCGATCCTCAGCGCGGTCCTGCTCGGCCAGTTCCTCCGCAACATCGACCGCTCGCGCGTCCTCGCCGGGTCGCTGATCGCCAACGGCCTCACCCTGGTCGCCCTCGCCGCGGTGCCGGAGGCGATGAAGCACTTTCCGGACCTCCAGGTCCACAACCGGATCACCGGCGCGAGCTTCAGCCTGCTCATCGGGGTCGAGTTCGGCGCCATCCTCATCCCGGCGGTGACCTACCTGATGGAGTCGACCAGCGACGCCATCCGCGGAAGGATCTTCGCGCTGCTCTACATGACGATCAACGGGGTGTCCGCGCTGCCGGTGCTTCTCGCGGCGGCGCTCGCCGACAACATCGGCACCGCGCAGGTGATCGGTGGCCTTGGCGCGCTGCTGCTGGTCGGCGGGGTGGCGGTCATCGCCGGCGGGTTGCACCTTCCTGAGCGAGCACCACGGCCGTCGCAATGACCGCGATGAAGACGACCCCGCCGATGCCGATCGCGCGGACGATGTCCTGCAGCACGGCGAGGTTGGTGCCGACCAGGTAACCCGCGGCGACGACGGCAGACGTCCACACGAGGTCGCCCGCCGCGCTGAAGAGCTGAAACCGCCAGAACGGCATGCGCGCCATGCCGGCGAGCATCGCCGCCCACGTGCGGAGGCCGGGCACGAACCTGGCCGGCAGGATGGCGACATCGCCGTACCGAGCGAAGAAGAGCTCGGCGTGGGCGAGGCGCTCGGGCCGGACATGGAACGCGGCGCCGAACCTCTCCACGAACGGCCTGCCACCCCTGTGGCCGAGCACGTAGCCAAGGTCGGAGCCCACGATGGAGCCGGCCAACGCGATGAGGAAGACCAGGGCGAGCGGCTGCTGCCGCCCGACCGCCCAGGCCGACGCGGCCACCAAAATCACCTCGCCTGGAAACGGAATCCCCGCGCTTTCGACGAGGATCGCAAGCCCGGCGACAGGCGAACCGAGGACGTCGGCGGCGCCGGCCCAATTCAACGCCTTCATATACTGGACGACCCCATGGCCGAATACGGCGACCACGAGGGCGCCGACGATCCCCTCCAGACGCTGAGACACTCGACCGCGCACCTCTTGGCGGCGGCGGTGACCGAGCTCTACCCCGACGCCAAATACGCAATCGGCCCCCCGATCGAGAACCCGCCTGGCTTCTACTACGACTTCGACTTCGGGAAGCCGATCTCGGAGGCGGAGCTGCCGGCCATCGAATCGCGCATGCGAAGGCTTGCCCAGGCGGACATCCCGTTCGTCCACGAGACCCTGTCGCGGGAGCAGGCCATCGACGAGTTTCGCAAGCGCGGCCAGGACTACAAGCTGGAGCTGATCGCCGACAAGGTCGAAGGCGACGAGGTCAGCGTGTATCGCACGGGCGAGTTCCTCGACCTCTGTCGCGGCCCGCACGTCCGCTCGACCAAAGACCTGAAGGCGTTCAAGCTGCTCCGCGTCGCGGGCGCGTACTGGCGCGGGGACGAGAAGAAGCCGCAGCTGACTCGCATCTACGGGACCGCCTGGCAGACACCGAAAGAGCTCGAGGACTACCTGAAGTCCGTCGAAGAGGCCGAGAAGCGCGACCACAAGAAGCTGGGCAAGGAGCTGAAGCTCTTCGCGGTCGACGACCGCGTTGGCCCTGGCCTGCCGCTGTGGCTCCCCGATGGCGCGACGGTCCGGCGCGAGCTCGAGCGGTTCATCGTCGACGAGGAGCTGATGCGTGGATACCAGCACGTGCGCACGCCCGACGTCGCTCGCCTCGACCTCTACCGCCAGAGCGGCCACGCGCAGCTGTACAAGGAGTTCATGTACCCGCCTATGGAGTTCGAGGACGGCGAGGAGCTCGAGCTGCGGCCCGTCAACTGCCCGCACCACATCGTCGTGTACCAGACCGAGCTCCGGAGCTACCGCGACCTGCCGCTGCGCATCGCCGAGATCGGCAACAACTGGCGGTATGAGCGTTCGGGCACGCTCGCGGGCTTGAATCGGGTCCGCGCGTTCGCGCTGAACGACGCCCACATCTTCTGCACGCCGGAGCAGCTGATGGACGAGGTCAAGGGCGCGATCGAGATCGCGCTGTACTTCTCAAGGGTGCTCGGCATCGACGAGTTCTACTACCGGCTCTCGACCCGCGACGAGGTCAAGGACAAGTGGCTGGGCGATGAGGCGCAGTGGAAGGAGGCACAGGACGACCTCGCCGAGGCCCTCGAGTCCATGGGCCAGAAGTACCAGGTCGGAGTGGGGGAGGCGGCGTTCTACGGACCGAAGATCGACTTCCAGGTCTACGACGCGCACCGCCGGGAGTTCACCAACTCGACGGTGCAGATCGACTTTCAGCTGCCGCAGCGCTTCGACCTCGAGTACGTCGGGGAGGACGGCTCGCGCAAGCGGCCGGTGATGGTCCACCGGGGCGCCGCCGGCTCGATGGAGCGTCTTTTCAGCTACCTCATCGAGCGTTACGCCGGCGCATTTCCAACCTGGCTGCACCCGACGCAGGTCGTGGTGGCGCCGATCGCCGACGCGCACGCGGAGTACGCGGGCCAGGTGGCGGCGCGGCTGCGCGCCGCGCGCGTCCGGGTCCACGTCGACGGACGGTCAGAGCGGCTGGACCGCAAGATCCGCGACGCCAAGCTGAAGAAGGTGCCCTACGTCGCGGTGGTGGGCGGCAAGGAGGTCGAGTCCGGCCACGTCAACGTCCAGAACCGGGCGGGGGAGAAGGTCGACATGCCGCTGGAGGGATTCGTCGACATGATCTCCGCCGAGATCGCAGAGCGCCGCCGCTAGCCCTAGAGGCCTCCTGGGATGCGGCCGGCGCAGGTCCCTAGCGCCGCGACCGGCTTCACCTTGCCGGAGACCATGTTGCCGACCTGCGCCTGTGTGCTGACGTCACCTGAGGGACCCAGGATGGTGTCGTTGTCGATCCAGCCACAGATCCCCATAGTGGGAGTTGGACCGCCGCCTTCCAGTAAAAGGGCTCGCCCAGTGTTCGGCCATCGGGCGAGCACAGTCCTGCCATCAGGTGAGATAAAAAGGGGCGGGCCCCCCTCCATTTCCGCCGTCCCGAATTGCACATCGCTCCAGTTTCTGAGACTTATTGAGTCGCCGCAATCGCAAGGCTCCAAGCATGGGGTCCCGGCGGGCACGGATGGTCCAGCGACCATGCATGTGCCGCCCCCGATGGTTAAGCGGCGGACGGCAGTGATCGGGTCGACGACGTGCAGTTCGGTCGGGCCACAGCAACCAAGCGCCGAACCAGTGGAGCAGGCGCGCGTTTTGCCAACCACCAGGCTGCCGCCGTGCCAGCCTATCGGCCACAGCCCGGATGTGGCTGTCTGGTCAAAAACTTTCACCGACGTCCGGGCGACAAGGTCGTAGAGGTACAGAGTCGCGTGCTCGGTGGTGGCTGAGAAGGTGCTGACGACTACCGCCATCGCCTTGTCGTCGGGCCTCACGGCGAACATGCTGCGGACGCCTGGACCGTGTGGCAGCGTCGCGACGCTTCCCGCCTCACCGCGCGTGTCGAGGAAATGAACAAGACCAGCGTTGTCCATGAAGTACACGCGCGTGTTGCTCGTGCTGACTGGCAGCGGCAGCACAGGCTTGGCGATGCCGGCGCACGTTGGGGAAGCAAGGAACCCGGCGGCCCGGGCGGTGGCGGCGATGCCGCCGTCAGTCCCGACCAAGGTGATGGTGTACGTAGCGTTCTCCGGCGGGGTGATGAGTACGCCGAAGGCCCCTGACTGGTTTCCGGCGGGCGCAACAGGCGATGCAGTCTGGGTTGGCGACAATGGAGGGGTGGGGGAGGGCAGGGCCGAGCCTGAGCCCGGGGAAGGGCTGCAGGCAGATGACAACAGCAGGGCCAATAACAGCGATGCCGAATGTCTCACGATCACCAGTGTCAACGACGGGTTGTTCAACCTGTTACGAGGTCTTTGCACGTCGTTTTGCGCCTCGGTCGGATTTCCGGTACCATCCACGCTCTAAAGCAGGGCGCCGACCCTCACCCCCAGGGCTTCGAGCTCGAAGGGGTTCCGCAGCGGACGGCACCTTGCTGTCCGTTTTGTTTTATTGCTGGAGGAATAGAGCAGCACTGAATTTGGCCGAGGTAGCGTCCCATACCGTTTAAAGAGCTGAGGATCAACGATCAGATCCGCAGCTCCGAGGTGCGACTGATCGACGACCAGAACAACCAGTTGGGCGTGCTGTCCCTGGACGCCGCCCTACGCATCGCCAACGAGAAGGGACTTGACCTCGTGGAGGTGGCGCCGCAAGCGTCTCCGCCCGTCTGCCGCCTGATGGACTACGGACGCTACAAGTTCGAGACCGTCAAGCGCGAGAAGGATCAGCGGCGCAAGCAGAACGTCATCAAGCTGAAGGAGATGAAGCTGCGCCCGAAGGTGGCGGAGCATGACTTCCAGACCAAGTTCAAGGGCTTGCGACAGTTCCTCGAGGCAGGAGAGAAGGTCAAGGTGACGATCATGTTCCGGGGCCGCGAGATGGTCCACCAGGAGATCGGGCGGAGGATCCTCGAACGCGTGGCCGACGATGCCAAGCAGTTCGCGGTCATCGAACGCCAGCCTCTTCTGGAGGGCAAGAACCTGTTCATGATCCTCGCCCCCAGCCGGCAGGCCGCCGCGAAGGAGCAGGCAAGTGCCTAAGCAGAAGACGATGAAAGGACTCGCAAAGAGAGTGCGCATGACCCGCAACGGAAAGCTGGTCAGGCGGAACTCGTGGACCAGCCACCGACTCCACCAGAAGTCGAAGAAGCACAAGCGCAAGGACCACACCGAGCAGCCGGTCTCCAAGGCGGACCGCAAGACGGTGCGCCGGGCGCTGGTGAAGTAGAGACATGGCAAGGGTCAAGCGCGGCGTCCCCGCACACCGCCGGCACAAGGCGATCCTCGATCGCGCCAAGGGGTTCCGTCTTTCCAAGAAGCTGCTGTTCCGGCCCGCCAACGAGGCGGTGCTGCACGCGCTCGCCTACGCGTTCCGCGATCGCAGGCGACGCAAACGTGAGATGCGGCAGCTCTGGATCGCGCGCATCAACGCCGCGTCCCGGCAGTCGGGGCTGCCCTACAACAAGCTGATGCACGGCCTTCGCCAGGCCGGAGTGGAGATCGACCGCAAGATGCTGGCTGACCTGGCCGTGCGCGACAGCGGTTCCTTTGCCCGGCTGGTGGAGGTTGCCAAGAAAGCCCTCTGACCAGCAGCTAATCAGCAGCCCGGACAACGAGGTCGTCCGCCGCCTGCGGCGTCTCGCGCAACGGCGCGAACCAGGTTTCGTCCTCCTGGAAGGTCCCCGCGTGCTCGCCGAGGCAAAGGCCGCGGGTCTCGAGCTCGACGTGATCATCGTGCGCGAGGGGGACAGGCTCCCGTTCCACTCCGACTCTCGGGTCGTGCTGACGGCCGGCGCCTACCGGGCCGCGACGCAGACCGTCACGCCGCAGGGCGTGATGGCGATCGCTCGCGTGGCGGAGGCGACCCCGGCCGAGGCGATCGCGGCGGCCCGCGATTCGGGCTGGCCATTGGTCGTCCTCGACGGCGTCCAGGACCCAGGCAACGTCGGCGCGATCTGCCGCACCGCTGCCGCCGCCGGCGCCCCGGCGCTCGCCATGCTCCCAGGAACCGCCGATCCGTACGGCGCGAAAGCCGTCCGCGCGTCGGCCGGCAACGTGTTTCGGCTCAAGGTCGCGCGTGCGCACTGGAAGGACCTTCAAGGGCTCGATGGCTACGGCGCTGCTTCGAGCGGCGGTGCAGCGCTGGCCGAGTCGCCGATAGAGTCTGCGGGCATGATCGTGCTCGGCAGCGAGGCCCGCGGCCTCTCGCGCCAGGATCTGAAGCTCGTCACCGTGCCGCTGAGCGCGGATGTCGAGTCGCTCAACGTCGCCGCCGCGGCCGCAGTGATCCTGTTCGAGATCCGGCGGAGGATGGGCGCTTGAGCGAAACCTCCGAGCTGACGGCGCAGGCGATGGCGACGATCGGCCGCGCGCAGGGCGACGACGAGCTCGACCGCATCGAGCTCGAGTACCTGGGTCGCAAGAGCGGCCGGATCAGCAAGCTCCTGTCGAACATCGGCGGGCTCGCCGCGGCAGACAAGGCAGGTCTCGGCAAGGAGGCCAACGAGGCCAAGAGGGCGATCGAGGCCGCGCTCGCCTCCCGCCGGGCAGAGCTCGAGACCGCCCGGCTTGCCGACCTCGCCGAAACCGAGGCCCTCGACATCACATTTCCGGGCAAGCCACTCGGTCGCGGCCATATCCACGTCCTGACCCAGGTCCGCCGCCAGATCGAGACCGTCCTCGAGTCGCTCGGCTACCAGGTCGAGCTCGGCCCTGAGGTGGAGACCGAGTGGTACAACTTCGAGGCCCTCAACATCACGGCCGGCCATCCGGCCCGGGAGAACTGGGACTCCTTCTACTTCGGCCCGACGCTGCTGCTGCGCGCGCACACCTCGCCGGTCCAGATCCGCGCCATGCAGCGCATCAAGGAGCCGCCGATCTACATCATCACGCCCGGCCGCTGCTACCGCCGCGACGCGCCGGAGGCAACGCGGCTGCCGTACTTCAGCCAGGTCGAGGGTCTCGCCGTCGACAAGGGCCTGACCGTCGGCGACATGAAGGGCACGCTGCTCTACATGATCCAGTCGCTGTACGGGCGCGAGCGCAAGGTCCGCGTGCGGCCGAGCTACTTCCCGTTCACCGAGCCGAGCTTCGAGTTCGACGTCAGCTGCGGCATCTGCGGCGGAGTCGGGTGCAAGAGCTGCCGGCACAAGGGCTGGCTCGAGGTCGGCGGCTGCGGCATGGTCCACCCCAACGTGCTCCGCAACGGCGGCATTGACCCGACGCAGTGGAACGGCTACGCGTGGGGTTTCGGCATCGAGCGGATGGCGATGCTCAAGCACGATGTCGATGACATCCGCCTCTTCTACGAATCGGACCTTCGCTTCCTGGAGCAGTTTTGATGAGTTCCAGGCGCGCATGCCCGGATAGTCCGGACTATCCGGACATCTCACGCGTGGAAATCCCGGTTAGTCCGGACTATCCGATATTCAGAGGTGCCGGCTCCTAGAAGTGCGGATCTCCTACGAGTGGCTCGGTGACTTCGTCGACCTCGACGGGGTCAGCGCCCAGGACGCGGCCGACGTGCTCACGCGCCTGGGCGTCGAGGTCGAGTCGCTGCTCATGGTCGACCTCTCGCAGATCGTGATCGGCAGGGTGCTGGAGCAGAAGCCACACCCGAAGTCACGAAACCCGCTCTGGATCCACCAGGTCGACCTCGGCGGTCGCGTGGAGCAGATCATCGCCGGTGCGCCGAATGCGATCCCGGGTTCGCTCGTGCCGGTGGCCCTTCCGGGGATGACCGTCCCCAGCGGAAAGGTCGTCAAGGACATGAACATCGCCGGGGAGCGCGCGCACGGCATGCTGGCCTCGGCGGCCGAGCTCCTGCTCGGCGACGATCACGCGGGGATTCTCATCCTCGACAGCGGCACTCCGGGCGCCCCCCTGACGACCGTCATCCCGAGCCAGGCGATCATGGAGGCTGAGGTCACGTCCAACCGCCCGGACGAGATGGGCCACCTCGGCGTCGCCCGTGAGCTCGCGGCGGGCCTCGACCGCCCTGTCAAGCGGGACTTCATGCCTTCGTTCACGGGCACGGCGAGTCCCCCAGGCCGCGACCTGGTCAAGGTCACGATCGAAGATCCCGACCTGTGCAGCCGCTACATCGGTGGTGTGATCACGGGCGTGAAGGTCGGGCCGAGCCCTGACTGGCTCCAGCGACGCCTGCGCGCCTGCGGCGTGCGCCCGATCAACAACATCGTCGACATCACGAACTACGTGCTGCTCGAGTATGCGCAGCCCCTGCACGCGTTCGACCTCGCGAAGCTGAGCGGGCCCGAGATCCAGGTGCGGCGCGCGCGCGAGAAGGAAAGCCTGCTTTGCCTCGACGGGGTCAAGCGTGAGCTCACCCCCGACATGCTGGTGATCGCCGACGCGGAGCGGCCGGTTGCGCTGGCAGGGGTCATCGGCGGCGAGGAGAGCGCCGTCAACGAGGCGACGACCGACATCCTCCTGGAGTCAGCCACTTTCAACGGAGCGAACATTCGCCAGACCTCACGCGCCATCGGCCTGCGCACCGAGGCCTCGGCGCGATTCGAGCGTGCTCTGCCGCCGGAGCTCGCGCTCGCCGGCGCCCGCCGAGCCGCGTCGCTCATCGCGGAGCTCGCGGGGGGCACGGTTCACAAGGACTGGGCGGATGTCTATCCCCGCCCGCAGGAGCCCATCCGTGTGAATCTGCAGCCCAGGCTCATCGACGACGTGCTCGGCACGCACGTGCCCCTCGAAGAGGCGGAGTCGATCCTCAAGCGCCTGAACTTCCACGTGAAGGTCCGCGGCGACGGCGAGTGGGACGTGCTGCCACCGGTGTTCCGGCTCGACGTCACGATCCCCGAGGACCTTGTCGAGGAGGTCGGCCGCGTCTGGGGCTACGACCGTGTTCCGCCGACGCTCCCGGGCCGGCGCCATGACCGTTGGACGCCGCTGACGCCGAGCCTCGACCGCCGCCTCGACTCGGCTCGTGAGGTGCTCGCGGGCGAGGGTTACACGGAGACGTGGAACCCGGCGCTGGTCTCGGGCCGCAAGCTCGAGGAGCTGCGCATCGCCGCCCACGCGATGAAGGTCTCGAACGCGCTCAGTGACGACATGGATACGCTGCGGACGTCGCTGCTGCCGTCGCTGCTCGACGTCGTGGCCTTGAACCGCGACCGGGGGAAGGCGGACGTCCGCGCGTACGAGATCGCCGCCGTCTACCTGGCGCGAGTCGGTGAAAAGGACTCGCAGCCCGAGGAGCCGCTTCGCCTTGGAGCCATTGCCGTCGCGGGCGCCACGGCGGATGAGGGCCGCGCCGCCTTCTACGCGCTGAAGGCCGTCCTCGACGCATGCGTCAGCTCACTGTCCGCGCCCGCGTGCGCGTACCAGCGCGGGGCGGCGCAGCTGTTCCACCCAGGGCGGTGCGGAGCGGTGGTCCTGGATGGGCGCCAGCTGGGGTACCTCGGCGAGCTGCATCCAACCGTCGTCGCCGGGGCCAAGATCGACGGCCGGCTCGTCGCGTTCGAGATCGACATCGAGCCCGTGCTCGCGGCGGCGCGGGTGGCGCGGGCAACACCGCTGCCACGCTATCCGAGCGTCGAGCGCGACCTGGCCGTGGTGGTCGAGGAGACGGTGGCGGCCGGGGCGATCCATGCGGCTATCAAGGAGGTCGCGGGCGACCTGCTGGAGCAGGTCCGCGCGTTCGACGAATACCGCGGCGCGCAGGTTGCTGACGGGCACAAGAGCGTCGCGTTTGCCTTGACTTTCCGAAGCCCGGAACGCACCCTTACGGACGCCGAAGTGGACAGAGTGATGGCTGAGATCAGACTGGGGCTGGAGAAGAAGTACCGCGCCAGGTTCAGAGAGTGATAGCTCGCGCAGATTGCGCACGCGACCGCGTGCTTTATCGGGGGAAGCGCTAAGTGACCTGGATCGACATCATGCCGATCGTGCTCATCATCGCCTACGGGGTGGGCGGGTTTTTCTCGGGTCTGATCCGGCGCTTCATCGGGCTGATCGCGCTGTTCATCGCGGTTTGGTCGGCGACCAACATGGGCATCCAGGCCGGCGGCATCCTGCAGCAGACGTCGAGCTTTGAGATCGCCGACGGGCGCATCTACGGGTTCTTCGGCATCATCTTCGCCGTCCTGCTGATCGTCGAGGTGGCGACGCAGCTGGCCCACTCGCAGATCCAGATCCCAGCGGTGATTCTCAATCGCACGCTGGGGGCGATCGTCGGGGTGTTCACCGCGATCCTGCTCTCGTACGTCGTGGTCTACGAGGTGGCGGCGGCCGCCAACCCGATCGGAGGCGCCCAGCTCGATCACCTGCAGCAGAGTCTCCGCGACTCGGTCCAGCACTCGCTTTACATGACCAAGCTCGTCGACGCCACCAACCGGCCGATCATCGCCCTGTTCCAGCCGCTCCTGCCGGTAGACCCGCAGCAGTACTTCAGCTCGAACCCGGTCAACCCTTAGCCGCGCTTCGTTGACCAAGGAGTTCTTCGAGCGTCTGCGAGAGCGGGCGGTCCAGATCGACGTCGAAGAGCACCTGCGCGAGAGGCTCGAACGCGGCGACAAGCTTCGCGTGAAGCTCGGTCTCGACCCGACCGCGCCCGACCTTCACGTGGGACACCTGGTCGTCCTGGACACCCTGCGCATGTTTCAAGACGAAGGGCACACGGTCGTCGTCATCATCGGCGACTACACGGCGATGATCGGCGACCCGAGCGGCCGGTCGGAAACCCGTCCGATGCTCACGCGAGAGCAGGTCGCGGCCAACGCGAAGACCTACTTCGAACAGGTGGACCTCGTCCTCGACCGCTCCAAGATCGAGGTCCGCCACAACTCGGAGTGGCTTGCGGCCATGACCGCGGCCGACGTTCTTCGCCTGATGGCGAAGGCCACGCTCCAGCAGGTGCTGCAGCGCGAAGACTTCGCCGACCGGATGAAGTCGGGTGCCGCGATCGGCGCCCACGAGATCCTCTATCCGTTCAACCAGGCATACGACTCGGTCGCCGTGAAGGCGGATGTCGAGATCGGCGGCACCGACCAGCTCTTCAACCTGCTCTTCGGCCGCGAGATCCAGAGGTCGTACGGCCAGGAGCCGCAGGACGTCGCGGTCTTCCCGCTGCTGGAGGGCACCGACGGTGAGCAGAAGATGTCGAAGTCGCTGGGCAACTACATCGGGATCAGCGAACCGCCCGAGCAGATATACGGCAAGACGATGTCGATCCCGGACCGGTTGACCGAGAAGTACGTGCGGCTGATATCGGGACTCGACCCTGACGCGGTGTTGGCCATGAAACCCCGAGACGCCAAGGCCGCGCTGGCACGCCAGGTCGTGAAGCGGCTCCACGGCGAGGAGGCTGCCACCCGCGCCGAGGAGGACTTCAATGTCAAGTTCCGGAAACGCGAAATCCCCGAAAACATCGAAGAACACGCGATTTCAGGACCAACCGACATCGTCAGTCTTCTGGTGGCAACGGGCATCGCGAAAAGTGGCAACGACGCGAGGCGCCTGGTTGAGCAGGGCGGCGTTCGGGTCAACAACCAGAAAGTTGGATTCAGCCCAGCTCCGACCACCGGGGACGTGATCTCAGCTCGCCGGCGTTACATCCGGCTTACGTGAACTAAAATCGACGAAAGCATGTTCGGAGGCTGCAGCTAGCTTGTCGGGCCATTCGAAATGGGCGGGGATCAAGCACAAAAAGGCCATCGTCGACGCCAAGCGTGGCCAGGCGTTCACGCGCGCCAGCCGCGAGATCACGATCTCCGCACGCGAGGGGGGCGGCAACCCTGACGGCAACTTCCGGCTTCGGCTGGCAGTCCAGAAGGCGCGCGAGATCAACATGCCCACCGACCGCATCCGCAACGCGATCCAGCGGGGGACGGGGGAGCTCGCCGGCGAGAAGCTCGAAGAGGTCCGCTACGAGGGCTATGGCCCTGCCGGCGTGGCGGTCATGGTCGACACCCTGACCGACAACCGCAACCGCACCTCTGCCTCGATCCGGCACCGGTTCTCCAAGCAGGGCGGCAACCTTGCCGAGAGCAACGCGGTGGGCTGGATGTTCGAGCGCAAGGGCGTGATCTCCGCCAACGCCGGCAATCACGACCCGGAGGAGGTCGCTCTCGCAGCCATCGAGGCGGGGGCTGATGACGTGCAGGTCGAGGGGAAGTCGGTCGAGATCACCTCGCCGCCGCAATCCTTTGAAAAGGTGAAGGCGGCGGTGGAGGCGGCCGGCGTCTCGGTCGACAACGCGGAGATCACGATGCAGCCGAAGCAGACCGTCCCTGTCGGCGAAGACAAGGCCGCCGCGGTGCTGCGGCTGATGGAGTCACTCGAGGAGGATGACGACGTCCAGCAGGTTTACGCCAACTTCGACATCCCAACCAACGTCCTTGAACGCGTCTCCGCACAGGTGTAGAACCTTGTTGGACCAATGCCTGGTAGACGCGACGGACTGATCCTGGGGATCGATCCTGGCCTGGCCGGCACCGGCTTCGCCCTCTTCGCCGAGCCCAATCTCGTCCTTTCCTGCAGCACCGTCGTCACCATTCCGGGGCGCGACGGCGCGCGTCTGCTGACGATCACCAACCACCTGCGCGCCCTGCTTGCCGAGCAGCCGCCCGCGGAGGCGTCGATCGAGGAGCTGTTCATGGGTCGCAACGCGACGAGCGCGGTTGGGGTGGCCCAAGCCCGGGGCGCGATCTTGAACGTGCTCGAGGAGTGCGGCGTGCCCGTGTTCGAGTACAAGCCCAGCCAGGTGAAGGTCATCCTCACCGGCTACGGCAACGCGGACAAATCGCAGATTTCGCGCATGCTGTCGGCCCAGGTCAAGCTGCCGGACGGCAAGCTGGACGATCACGCGCGCGACGCGATCGCGATCGCCCTCTGCCACGCACGTAGCAGGCGCTTCGCGAGGGCGGCCACAAGGTGATCGCGCATCTCAGCGGAGTGGTGCGGCGTGCGGGTTCGGATTTTGTCGTGCTGGACGTGGGAGGGGTCGGCTACCTCGTCACCGTCGCGATGCAGACACGTCAGCAGCTCCCACCGCCCGGCGGTGACGTCGAGCTGCACATCCACACGCACGTGCGTGAGGACCAGCTGTCGCTCTACGGCTTCGCCTCCGTCGAGGAGCTCGAGCTCTTCGAGATGCTCATACAGGTCGACGGCGTCGGACCCAAGGTCGGCCTCAACATCCTCAGCGCGGCCAGCCTCGAAGTGCTGAAGCGCGCCATCATGGGCGAGGATGCGGCACCCATCAGGAGGGCCAGCGGGGTTGGTCAGCGGACGGCGGCCAAGGTGATCATCGAGCTCAAGCCGCGTCTCGACGCGGTGGCCGCGCTCGAGGCTGTGCCGCGCGCTGCCGCAATCGCCGGCGACGGCGCGGTGCCGAAGGCGGTGGAGTCTGCGCTGCGCAACCTCGGCTACTCGTCGCAGGAGGCGCGTACCGGCATCGAGTCGGTGGACTGGAAGGCGTCGCCTTCCACTCAGGAAGCGCTGGCCTTCGCGCTCAAGGCCCTGGGTAGGAAGTGACCATGGACAAGGTCCTCGACGCGGGGTCCGACGACGAGCAGTTCGACCTCACGCTTCGTCCGCGCCTGCTCGCCGAGTACGTGGGCCAGGAGCAGGTGCGCGGCAACCTGAGCATCCTGCTCGAAGCCGCGCGAAGGCGCGACGAGCCGGTGGAGCACGTCCTGCTCTGCGGGCCTCCCGGACTCGGCAAGACCACGCTCGCGCACATCATCGCCAACGAGCTCGGCGTCGCCATCAAGGTGAGCAGCGGACCCGCGATCGACCACCAGGGTGCGCTCGGTTCGATCCTCCTCAACCTGAGCACGCGCGACGTCTTCTTCATCGACGAGATCCACCGTCTGAACACCGTGGTCGAGGAGTCGCTCTATCCCGCGCTGGAGGACTTCCGCTTCGACGCTGTGCTGGGGAAGGGGGTGGGTGCGAGCGCCGCCACCCTGCCGCTGCCGCACTTCACCTGCGTCGGCGCCACCACGCGCCAGGGCTTGCTGAGCGGCCCGCTCCGCGACCGCTTCGGCGCCGTCTACAGGCTCGACTTCTACACCAAGGTGGAGCTGGAGAAGATCGTGACCCGCTCGGCCCGGATTCTCGACATCGAGATCCACAGCGAAGCCGTCTCGGAGATCGCGCGCCGCGCCCGCGGCACCCCTCGCATCGCCAACCGCCTGCTCCGGCGCGTGCGCGACTACGCCCAGGTGCGTGGGGACGGTCGGGCGACCGTCGACACCACCCGGACCGCGCTGGGCATGCTCGAGGTGGACGAGATCGGCCTCGAGCCGCTCGACCGCCAGCTCCTCCACACGGTGATCGTCAAGTTCAAGGGCGGACCTGTCGGACTGGACACGCTCGCCACGTCGCTCTCGGAAGAGCCGGAGACGATCGAGGACGTGCACGAGCCGTACTTGATCCAGATCGGCTTCCTGGCCCGAACCGCGCGCGGCCGGGTGGCCACCGAGCTCGCTTACCGCCACATCGGCGTCGCGCCGCCGGCAACCGCCACCGAGCAAACACGTCTTCTCTGAGGCGCGATAGTGGCTGACGTAGGGAGGCTGCTCCTCGTTTTCGGCGTCCTCCTGGTCGTGATCGGCGGGGCGCTGATGCTGTTCGGGCGCTTCCACCTGCCTGGCGATTTCACGTTCAGAAGCGGCGGCGTGACGGTTTACATACCGGTGGCCACCAGCATCATCCTCTCGATCGTCGCTACGGTCGTTCTGAACCTCGTGTTCCGGCAGCGATGAAGGGTCGGAACCCCAGCCGGAAACCGCAGGTTTCCGGCGTCGCGACCATGGCGCCGAGTGGCCCGGGTCTTGTGGGCCCCCGGGCCACGGGACACGTCTGGATGGCACATCGAACGGGTTGCCACTCGGGAAGCGGTCGTGTAAGGCGCCATCGTCGCCTCGGTAGACTGATTCGCCGCCGATGCAATTAGTCCTCAGCTGGCCGATCCGGCTTCTTGTCGTCGCCATACTGGTTTTCTCTCTCTTCGTGGACGGCGCTGGTTACGTGTACCGCATCGCCAACCACTACCCGCTCCAGGGCGCGGTGCCCGGGCTGCCGCCCAACTTCGGCGGCTGGCAGCTGTTCTTTCACCGCGGCCTCGACCTCGCAGGTGGCACCCACATCGATTACGAGATGACCAACTTCCCGGCCGGCCAGAGCCGCGCCGATGTCCAGCGCAAGACGATCGACGTGATCAACCGGCGCGTCAACGCCCTGAACGTGAGCGAGCCTGAGATCCGCGGGGCCGGCAGCAACTACGACCGCATCACTGTCGACCTTGCCGGCGTCAACGCCGCCCAGGCCCAGAAGGCGATCGGCGCCGTGAACAAGCTCGTCTATACGAAGTGGGTGAAGGACGCCAAGGTCACGGGCGGACCCGAGGCCGGCTACAAGCCGCAGCTGACCGGGCTGACCGGCGACGACATCTCCAGCGCGACCGCCGCCATTGACCCGAACGGCACGGCGTGGGTGGTGAACATCCAGTTCAACTCGAGCGGCGCCGACCTGTTCGACAAGCTGACCGCGGCCAACGTCGCGGCGTGTCCTGGCGACACCGAAACCAGCCCGAGCGCCCAGTGCCCGGAACGTTTCCTCACGATCTGGCTCGATCTCAGCCAGAAGGACATCGACCAGTGGGGCAACGCGGACTACGCGGCCAAGGTCTCCAGGCCGTACGACCCGGGGTGTCTCGCCGCGCCCAAACCCGGGGTCGTCTGCGGCAAGCTGTTGACCAACCCGATCACTCGCGAGCGCATCTCCGGCGGCCAGGCCGTGATCAGCGGCAACTTCACGCAGCAAAGCGCAAAGGACCTTGCGACCGGGATCACCGCCGGCTCGCTGCCTGTGGACCTCGTCGCGCTCGACGTCACGCAGGTCAGCGCGACGCTGGGTGCCGAGTCGGTCAAGTTGAGCCTCGCCGCCGGCCTGCTCGGCCTGGCGATTGTCGTTCTGTTCATGATCGTCTACTACCGGCTGCCGGGATTGCTGGCCAGCCTCGCTCTGCTGTTTTACGCCGGCGCGGTGCTGGCGGTCTTCAAGATCGTGCCCGTCACGCTGACCCTCGCCGGCATCACCGGGTTCATCCTCTCGGTCGGCATGGCGGTCGACGCCAACGTGCTGATCTTCGAACGCTTCAAAGAAGAGGTGCGCGCGGGCCGCACCATCACCGCGGCCGTCGACGCCGCGGTAAGGCGCGCGTGGCCGGCGATCCGCGACTCCAACACGTCCACGCTCATCACGTGCGTGATCCTCGGCTTCGTCGGTCCGTCGGCGGTGAAGGGATTCGCGGTGACGCTCGGCATCGGTGTCGTGGCCAGCCTGATCTCGTCGATCGTCGTCACGCACAACCTGCTGGCCATCGTGATGGCCTCGAACAGCATGCGCCGGCCGCGGCTGCTCGGAGTTGACCGTGTCCGAGCTGCCTGACCTCAAGGCCGAGGAGCAGCGCGAAGACATAGCTCCCGACGGCGAGGCGGAGCCCGAAGCCGCCGCGCCGGCGCCGGCGCCCGAACCCAAGGTACGCAGGCTCGACATCGTCGGCCGGCGCAACTGGTTCTTCGCCTTTTCGCTCCTGGTCATCGTCCCCGGCATCGTTTCGATGGCGACGCACCATTTCGCGCTCGGCATCGATTTCGCGGGCGGCACCGAGATCACCACCACCTTCGCCAACCACCCCTCCTTCCAGCAGGTCGAGAGCGCGGTCGAGGCTCAAAACGTCAGCGGGTCCGTGATCCAGACCGGAGGCGGCGGCTACATCCTGCGCTACCCAGTGCTGAACCAGGCGCAGCTGAACGGCATCGAGCAGGATCTTCAGAACCGGCCCCAGCTCGGCACGATGAACGTGCAGCAGATCCTGTCGGTCGGAGGCACGATCGCCGGCGAGACGATCTTCTATTCGGTCCTGGCGGTGGTTCTCGCTTCGGTGGCAATCCTGCTGCTGCTCGCGATCCGCTTTCGCAACGTGCCCGGCGGCTGGCGGGCCGGCTTTCAGTTCGGCGGCTCCGCCCTGCTGGCGCTGCTGCACGACGTGTTCATCCTGACCGGCATCTTCTCGATCCTCGGCGCCTGGCTTGGCCTCCGGATTGGAGAGCTCGACGCGTTCTTCGTCACGGCGGTTCTGACGGTGGTCGGCTTCTCGGTCCACGACACGATCGTGGTCTTCGACCGAATCCGCGAAAACCTGCGCGTGAGCCAGCGCCTGTCGTTCGAGCAGGTGGTGAACCTCAGCATCATGCAGACAGCCGCGCGGTCGATCATCACGAGCTTCACGGTCGTCCTGGTCCTGGCGGCGATCCTGATCGCCGGCGGCACGACCCTGCAGGGCCTGGCCCTTGCGCTTCTGATCGGCATTGTGTCCGGCACCTACAGCTCGATCTTCAACGCGGCGCCGCTGCTGGTCGTCTGGCGGAGACTGCAGCCGCTGCGCTGACCCTGGCGGCCGTAGCCAGGCCCGGCCGAACGGTGCGGTAACCTAGACCCGGACTGCGGACATGCCGACCTGGCCAATAACGTCGATTCGTGAGCTGCTCGAGCCAACCATCAAGCACATGGGGTACGAGCTGTACGCACTCGACCAGTCAGGCGCGGGCGGCCGCACTCTTCGAATCTCGATCGACCACCAGGAGCCGATCACGATCGAGGACTGCGAGCGCGTGAGCAAGGTCGCAGGTCCCCTTCTCGACCGCTCGAACCTGATCGACGGCCGGTACGACCTCGAGGTCTCGTCGCCTGGCGCCGAGCGGCCGCTACGCTCGCACGATGAGTACTCCCGGTTCAACGGCAGGCGCGTGAACGTGCGCTACAGCAGCGGGGAGTCGGAAACCGTCGTCGAGGGCCAGTTGGTGGCGGTCGACGGTGCGGGCATCGCCGTGCAGGCGCCCGGTGTGCGTGGACGCGCTCCGGTGATCATCCATATTGCGTGGGAAGACGTTGTCGCGGGCAGGCTCGCGGTCGCAATCTGAGGCGACCCAGCAGAGCCTGGCGGAGGCGCTGAACGCGCTCTGCGCCGAGGTCGGCATTCCTTTCGAGGAGATGCTGCACACCGTCGAAGGCGCGCTCGCGGTCGCCTACGTCCGCGCCTTCAACCCGCCGGGCGCGGTCACGGTAAAGCTCGACACCAAAACCGGCGCCCTCCACGTGCGCAGCCGCGTGGTGCACACCGACGGCACCGTGACGGAGGCCGAACTCCCGTCGGAAGACTTCAAGCGGATGGCCGCCCAGACGGCCAAGCACGCTGTGCTCCGCCATATCCACGACCTCGAGCGCGACAAGGTGCTGCGCGACGTCGCCGAGCACCGGGGCGAGCTGGCGAGCGGCGTGGTCGACCGAATCGAGGCCGGCGTCGTCTACGTCGACCTGGGACGGGCCGAGGGGGTCATGCCGCCCGAGGAGCAGATCCCGGGGGAGGCGCTGCAGCCCGGGCGTCCCGTGCTCGTCGTCATCCTCGACACGCAGCACAACCGCCGCCAGGCCCAGGTGCGCGTCTCGCGCGCATCGCGGTCGTTCGTACACCGCCTGCTCGAGGCCGAGGTGCCTGAGATCAAGGCCGGGACCGTGCAGGTGAGGGCGATCGCCCGCGAGCCGGGCTTGCGGACCAAGATTGCAGTCTCCTCCAGCGAGCCGGGCCTCGATCCGGTCGGCGCCTGCGTGGGCCCCAAGGGGGTCAGGCACCGCGCCATCCTCAGCGAGCTCGTCAACGAGCACATCGACATCGTGCCGTGGTCGGACGAGCCGGCGGCCTTCGTCGCCGCCGCCCTGGGGCCCGCCAAGGTCGAGAAGGTGACCATCGATCGGGTCACCAGGACGGCGACCGTGCTCGTGCCGCGCGGGCAGCTGTCGCTCGCGATCGGCCGCGACGGCCAGAACGCCCGCCTCGCCGCCAAGCTCACCGGCTTCCGGATCGACATCAAACCGAGCGAAACCGACGCCGAGACACTTCCCCCATAAATGGGGAGGTGGCCGCGAAGCGGCCGGAGGGGACGCGGCCGGATGGGACGGGGACCCAGCAGGACCTGCGTCGCCTGCAGGCAGGAGGCCGGCAAGGCGGACCTGGTCCGCGTCGTCCGCCTTCCCGGCGGCTCGATCGAGCTCGACCTGGCCGGTCACAAGAGCGGCCGAGGCGCCTACATCCATCCCGCGGCGGGGTGCATCGAGACCGCGCGCAAGCGACGCGCGATGGACCGTTCGCTGGGCGCGACGGTGCCTCCTGAGGTCTGGCTCCAGGTTTCGAATTTGGCCTGAACGGCATAATCAGTAGTTCTGACATGAAGGCACACGAACTCGCGCGGGAACTTGGGATCAGCCAGAAGGAGCTGGTCAACTTCCTCCAGCAGAGGCGGTTGACCCGCAATGCCGCCGCCCCACTGGCCCCCGGAGCGATCGAAGCTGCCCGCTCCGCCTTCAAGCCGACCACCGTCGCGACCAAGATCGAGACGAACGGCGACCGCCGCGCCGTCCTGCCGCCGAACCTGTCGGTCAAGGACCTCGCGGAGAAGCTGGGCGTCAGCCCTGTCGACGTCATCAAGAAGCTGATGGCGTCCCGCATCTTCGCGAACATCAACCAGGTCATCGACTTCGCGACTGCCGAGATCGTGGCCGACGAGTTCGGCTTCACCGTCGAGCCCGTCGCCAGCGAGGATGTCGTCTCCGTCGAGTCGGGCGAGGGCGAAGGGGACGTCGTCACCACCTCACGCGAGGAGCTTTTCTCGCTCGCCAACGAAGACCAGGCCAAGCTCAAGCCGCGGCCGCCGATCGTGACCGTGCTCGGCCACGTCGACCACGGCAAGACGTCGATCCTCGACGCCATCCGCCAGACGCACGTGGCGGCGGGCGAGGCGGGCGGCATCACCCAGCGCATCGGCGCCTACAAGATCGAGACCGCCGACGGGCACCCTGTCGTGTTCATCGACACGCCAGGGCACGAGGCGTTCACCGCCATGCGCGCCCGCGGCGCCCAGGTCACCGACCTTGTGGTGCTGGTCGTGGCCGCGGACGACGGCGTCATGCCGCAGACGGTCGAGGCGATCCACCACGCGCGTGCGGCGAAGGTGCCGATCGTCGTCGCCATCAACAAGATCGACAAGGACAACGCCAATCCCGACCGCGTCCACCAGCAGCTGGCCGAGCAGGGCATCGTGACTCGCCATTACGGCGGCGAGTACGAGTGCGTCCACCTCAGCGCCCGGACCGGCAAGGGGATCGACGACCTCCTGACGACCATCGTGCTGTCGTCCGACATCCTCGAGCTCAAGGCCAATCCCGACCGCAACGCGCTGGGCACGATCGTCGACGCCCACCTCGAGCGCGGGCGCGGCCCGGTCGCCACCGTGCTCGTCCAGGCCGGAACGCTGAAGGTCGGCGACGACTTCGTTTGCGGCCACATCTACGGCCGCGTGCGGGCGCTCGCCGACGACCGCGGCCGCAGCGTGACCGAGGCTCCGCCCGCGACGCCGGTCGTCGTCTCCGGCATGAGCGAGGTCCCCCAGGCCGGCGACATCTTCCAGGTGGTCGGCTCGGAAAAGGCCGCGCGCCAGATCGCACTCACCAAGCTCACCGAGAAGCGCGCCCAGGAGGCGGCTCGCGACGTCACGCCGCGCATCACCCTCGAGGACCTGGCTCGCCGCGCGAAGGAAGGCGAGGTCAAAGAGCTCAGCCTGGTCGTCAAGGCGGACGCGCAGGGCACGCTCGAGGCCTTGCTCGCCGCGCTGCAGAAGATCGAGGACCCGGTCGTCGCGATCAAGGTCGTCGGTCAGGGTGTGGGCGCCGTCAGCGACGCCGACCTCCTGCTCGCCAGCGTGTCGAGCGCGATCATCGTGTGCTTCAACCTCAAGCCCACGCCGGCCAGCACGGCGGCGGCCGAGCGGGCGAAGGTCGAGGTCCGCTACTACGACGTCATCTACAAGCTGACGGAGGACGTCGAGCGCGCGGCCAAGGGCCTGCGCGAACCCACGTACCGCCAGATTCGTGAAGGCAGGGTCGAGGTCATCACCCCGATCAAGATCCCGCGCACCGGCATCATCGCCGGTAGTCGCGTCGTGGAGGGCAAGGTCAGCCGTGGAGGCTGGGTCAAGCTTTTCCGAGGCAAGGAGCAGGTCTTCGAGGGCCGGATCACCTCCCTCAAGCACTTCAAGGAAGACGTGCGCGAGATGCCGGCGGGCCAGGAGTGCGGCATCGGCCTCGAGGGCTGGGAGGACTTCCAGCCCGGCGACGCGATGGAGACGTATCGACTCGAGCGGGAAGAAATCTAGGCAGGGCCTGTGGCTTTGCTGACAGCGGAGGTCGAGATGACCAGCTACCGCGCGGACCAGGTGGGGGAGCAGGTACGCGAAGAGATCATGTCCATCATCCGGCGCGATCTGAAGGACCCGCGGATCGGGTTCGTGAGCATCACCGCGGTGCGCATGTCGCCGGATTTGCGGCAGGCGCGCGTCAGGGTCAGCGTGCTTGGCAGTCCGGAGGAGCAGCAGGCTTCGCTCAAGGGCCTGGTGTCCGCAAAGGGCTTGATCCGGCACGAGCTGGGCCGCCGTCTCCAGAACCTCAAGTTCTCGCCCGATCTGCGCTTCGAGCTCGACCCGTCGATCGAGTACGCGGTGCACATCTCAGAATTGCTCAAAGAGGTATTGCCGCCGGACAAGGAGGCCTCCTGATCGCCACCGCACAGCGTGACAAGTCGCACGTCTACGACGAGATCAAGGAGCTCATCGAGGCGAACCAGGAGATCCTGATCTTCGGACACAAGGACGCCGACGGCGACACGCTCGGCTGCAGCCTGGCTTTTGCGGAAGCCCTCCGGGCCCAGGGCAAAGACGTGTGGGTGCTCGTGCCGCCACCCCTGCCGCCGATGTACGCGTTCCTTCCCGGCTTCGAGGACATCCAGGCCGAGCCACCCCACGGCGTCGACCCTCAGCTGGTCTTCTTCTTCGACTCTGGCAACCTCGAGCGTTCAGGCAGCGCCGTCCGGCGGATCGCTTCGCACGCGACGATCGTCAACGTCGACCACCACCCGTCCAACTCGCGGTTCGGCGACATCAACGTGATCGACGCCGACGCGTCGGCGGTAGGCCAGATGGTGATGGAGATGCTCGACCACTTCGGTTACCCGTACACGTCGACGATCGCCGCCAACCTCTACGTGGCGCTCCTCACCGACACGGGCGGATTCCGCCACGAGAACACCACTCCGCGGGCGCTGGACGATGCGGCCCGGCTGGCGCGGCTCGGCGCCGATCCCGGCCACATCGCGACGCAGGTCTACAAGATGCGGCCCGAGACGACCCTCAAGTTGAGCGGACTGGCCCTCGCCACTATGCGCGTGGAGCTCGACGGCCGGCTAGCGTGGGCCAAGGTCACGCGCCGGATGCTGAAAGAGGCGAACGCCGTGATGGCCGAGTCGGAAGGGATCATCGACACCCTCAACAGCATCGCCGGCCTTGAGCTCGCGATCATGTTCAAGGAAGTGCAGTCGGACCTGACCAAGATCAGCGTCCGCAGCCGCGGCGCGGTCGACGCCGCGGCGCTCTGCGCCACGTTCGGAGGCGGAGGCCACATCCGCGCCGCGGGGGCGGAGATCCCGAAGTCGATGGACGAGGCGATCAAGGTCGTTCTGGCGGGCGCGAAGGAGGCCATCCTTGCCGCCTCGAGCATGCGCTGACGCTCCGCGCTTCGAAACCGGCGTCCTCAACTTCGACAAAGCAGCGGGTGACACGTCGTTCTCCGTCGTCAACCGCCTGCGCCGGCTGACCGGCGCGCACCGGGTCGGCCATGCGGGCACCCTCGACCCCCTGGCGACCGGAGTGCTGCCGATCCTCTTCGAGTCGGCGACCCGCCTCGCCGAGTTCGCGCTCAAGCTGCCCAAGACCTATGTCGCCGACATCCACCTCGGATTCGTCACCGAGACGGACGACGCCGAAGCCCCGCCGCAGGCCGTCGGCGACTCGAGCACGATCTCGGCGGCCGACGTCGAGTCGGCGCTGGCCACGTTTTCCGGCCGCATCCTCCAGCGACCGCCTGCCTACTCGGCCGTCAAGGTCGAGGGCAAGCGCGCCTACAGGCTCGCGCGCGCGGGCGAGACCACCCGGCCAGCGGCGCGGGAGGTCGAGGTCTACTCGGCCACGCTGCTCGACTTCCAGGCCGGATCGCACGCGGTGGCGCGGGTCGAGGTCAGGTGCGGAAGCGGCACCTACCTGAGATCGATAGCCCGCGATATCGGCGAGCGGCTCGGTGTGGGCGGCTATCTGGGGCGCCTCGTCCGCACGGCCTACGGACCGCTGGAGCTCGATGCGGCGGTGCGCGGTGAGGACCTGCCGACCCCAGAGGCGGTCGCGGACCGGCTGCTTCCGGCCGAGGTCATACTGCCCGAGATGGAGCGCGTGAAGCTCAATGTCGAGCAGGAGGCCCAGGTGCGCCAGGGTCGAGCGGTCCGCGTCGTGCCAGAGCCTGGGCCCGGCCCGATTCGCGCCCACGACACCGAGGGACGCCTCGTCGCCCTCGGCCACGCCGACCCGCTGCGGCGGACCTTCGTGCCGGAGAAGGTACTGAGCTGAGAGTCCATCTCGGACTTCCTAGCGAACCGATCGGTCCCGTCGCGCTGACGGTAGGCAGCTTCGATGGCGTGCATCTGGGCCATCTCGATGTCATACGGCACCTGAAAGAAACGGCCGCCTCTGAGCATGGGGCGCCCGCCCTGATCACATTCGAGCCACATCCACGTTGCGTCCTCGACCCCGCGAACTGCCCGTCGTCGATCACGACCCTCCGCGAGAAGCTCGCAATCATCGAGGCCGCTGGCGTCGAGCATGCGATCGTGCTGCGGTTCGATCGCGAGCTCTCGTCACTTTCGCCGCAGGAGTTCATCGACAGGCTGACGGCGGTGATGGACCTGAAGGCCTGGGTCATCGGCTTCGACTTCGCGTTCGGACGCGGTCGCACCGGCAACGCCGAATGGCTGCGCGCGCACGGGCACCACGTCGAGGTGGTGCCGCCGTTCAAGATCGACGGTCGCGAGCTGCACAGCTCGGAGATCCGGCGACTCGTGACCGCCGGTGAGGTGGACCAGGCAAGCCGGCTGCTCGGCCGTGAGTTCGAGATGAGCGGACCGGTGGAGGCTGGCGCCCAGGTGGGTCGGACGCTCGGATTTCCGACCGCCAACATCAGCCCGGAGCCGAACAAGCTCGTGCCCGCGCTTGGGGCCTACGCCGGTCGGGTGGTCGCTCCGGAAGGCGAATTCGTCGCCGCGCTCTCCGTCGGCTACCGCCCGACATTCGGAGGCACCGAGCTGAAGGTGGAGGCGTTCCTCCTCGACTACGAAGGCGACCTGTATCAGCGCCGGCTGTCGCTTCGGTTCATCCGCTACCTGCATCCCGACATCAAGTTCCCGACGCCTGCCGACCTGGTCCAGCAGCTGAAGCGCGACGTCGCGGAAACTCGACGCATCGCTTCGCCCGCGCCGCGAGCAGATTCCTGACGTTGACCTCCGTCCTGGTGATTGGCGGCGGCATCGCGGGTTACTGCGCCGCGCTGGCGGCGCGACGCGACGGAGCCGAGGT
>Ga0070706_100000068_pt1 | contig 119756 bp, 116 predicted proteins | sample KBSK5501metaG_FD_65476 | JGI IMG/M metagenome (GOLD analysis project Ga0070706, IMG submission 65476) | Corn, switchgrass and miscanthus rhizosphere microbial communities from Kellogg Biological Station, Michigan, USA - KBS K5-50-1 metaG | ecosystem: Host-associated > Plants > Roots >...
ACAACTAAATCGGTTTTGTGTCAAAGAACAAAGCGGTATTTAAAACTCAATCTCGGCGCTGCCGCGTCACGGTCGATTTTTGCCTTGACACCGGACACCTGCTTCATAGATGAGGCAAAGCAATGTGGCGTAAAGAAATCTGGAGCGGGCGACGGGATTCGAACCCGCAACCCTCGGCTTGGGAAGCCGATGCGCTACCGTTACGCCACACCCGCTCAGATGTGGGGAGAAGATATCACAAATCTCCGATCATCCGCGCGGATCGGGGGTTAGATAACGCCTCACCAAATCCTCCCAACGACCCTGCGATTTGAGGATCAATTCCACCACCTCACGGATCGCGCCGCGTCCCCCGCGCGCAGTTGTTATGTAGTGCGCGTGCTCGCGAGTCTCCACCGCTGCGTCTGCTACCGCAACCGCCAATCCTGATTGCAACATCAGCGGAATGTCGTTGAGATCGTCGCCGACAAAAGCGACTTCGTCCTTTCCCACTCCAGCCTCGGCCAACGTGTCGGCGAACGCTTCAAGCTTGTCTTCACGTCCTTGCCAGAGGAACGACATGCCCAGGCCTCGAGCACGACGCTCAACCGCGCCCGAGACGCGCCCGGAGATGATCCCTGATTTCAACCCGGCGCGATGTAACAACTCGATTCCGAGTCCGTCACGCGTGTGAAAAGCCTTCTGATCCTCGCCGCTCTCGAGCACCCAGATGCGTCCATCAGTCAACACGCCGTCACAATCCATCAAGAGCAACTTGATGCGTGCCGCGCGTTGCTGAAGTTCAGAAGTTGTCATCGCACTTCGAAGAGCTCGATGCCCGAAAGTCTCCAACCGGACGGCGTGCGTGCGAGCAGCAACACAGCAGTGCCCGAACCGGTCGTGCCGAGTTTGCTAGCACGAATCTGCACATCGGCAGCGATCAGGTTCGCGTTGAGTTGCTCGGTGCGCACTACTTTCGTATCCCACAACTCGGTGCCGATACTTGCGTTGATGAACCTCACAAGCTCACCGGAAACAATACGCGACTCCAACTCCGCTTTCTTGTTACTCACCACTGCCTGCGAAAGTTGAGCGACGAACGCACGCGCAGTTTCATCAACGGGTGGCGCATTGTTTGCCGCAGCCTCTGCGCGAATTCGTGCGGCGCGCGCAGCCAGTGATGACGGATAATCACGACTCACCACGACCGCCGCGTTGAAGAACTTCGCGGCTTCCGCAGGTTGATTACGTTTCATCGCAATCTCGCCGAGCCCAACGTTGGCCCAGGCGAGCGTCGCCGTAAACGGAAGCGGCTCGTCGAGCGCTGCACGAAAAAGTTTCTCTGCCTCATCGTTCCTGTTTTGACCTAGCAACGATCGAGCAAGGATGATTTGTGCTTCCTGAAAACGAGGCGAGGTTGCAAGCATCGCGCGCGCACTGGCTTCAGCTTTGACGAAGTCCTGCGCGCCCAGTTGCAACGTCGCCTCAGCCAGTGCCTGGGAAAGATCCTTGGCGCGTGGCACGACGTCGTTGCCATAGTCGAGTTGCGGATAGAGCTTGTCGGGATCGACTTCCACCCGAACGATCTTTGCCGGTGTTTTGAATACGGCCTCGCCGAAGCTTTTGGCAGGCACGGTCGCTTCCGTTAGCACTTGTTCGCCGCGCTCGGTCGTTCCGGCAACAGTTACCGTTACATCGATCGAACCGATATTGCGAAGCGCTGAAACCCACTCCGCGCCGCGCTGCTGTGGCAGGCCGATCATCAAATCGGTATCGACAACTTGATCGAGCTGCTGGTCCATCAATGCCTTCAATCCTTCGCCACCACGAGCGGCCAGTGCTTCGCGCAAGCCGGTAAGCGTCATTCCATTTGGATCACTTTTCGCGGACTGAAGGGCAGCACGCAAAACGCCCGTGAAAACTTCTCGCCCCAATCGTCGCTCGACCAAACGCCAGAACGTTGCGCCACGATTCGGTACGGAAGCAAAATAGGTGCTATCCAACTGGCTCGCGCGTGCCAATGGAGCATCGCGCTGGGCCACTGTCACATAAGCCAATCGCTGGCGATACAACTCTGATTTGACCGCGTCTGGTCCAAACTGCTTTTCGAGAAACTGCGTCGCGAGAAAGCGCACCAGCGCATCTCGTAAAACGCCGCCGCCTTCGCCAGTGATCGGCGTCTGGCCTCCAATCCACAGATGCGCAATTGCTTCAGAAACGGAAAGCGCTGTCGCCGCATCGATCCTTGGTAAACGCAACGTGTCAGCATCGATGAGAACTGTGCCGCTGTCACTAAAACCAGCTCCGCGTCTGACGGCTACCAAACGCAACGGCACGTCAGGCGCTGGACCAAAAGCCGCAGCATAAAACGCACGCGCGGCGCCGGCAAATGCGATCAGTGCCTCAGCTCTCTTTCGCTCTTCCGCGCCCGCGCCCTTTTCAACCAATACAGCGATGCCTTTGGCATTGGGATCGGTGGCGGCTCCTTCGACTTTGTCCCAATCGCCCTGAACGAAAAACGGCTGCCCGTGTAACGTCTGCTCAAAGGAAATCGAACCCGTCGAACCACCCTTCTCCACACCTGAAGAGATTGCGTTAGGGATATTGACACTCAAACGAAACGGCGCTGTGTCTGCGCCTCGCACTGAGTAAGGCGTGTTCGGCATCGGATACCAGAACGACAGCGGCAGAAACTCCGTACCGATCGGACTGATCGCCAAAAGACCCGTGTTGCTTTCGACCGGAAGAGAATAAGTCACCGCGGCGGTGACGCTGGAGTTTGGTGCGACTGAACCCGGCAGCGTGATCTCGATGCGCTGAAGATCGCCACGTGGTTCCTGGCCCGGCCGGAAGTTTGCGGCGGCACCACCAACAGTCACTGATTTCACACTCGCTTTTGAATTAAGACGAAGAGTAAGAGTTCGGCCTGATCCAGTGCCAACATTGGTCGCGTTGATCGTCGCTGTCGAATTCAACGTGCGCTCGGTTTGCTGAACGTTGGCGTTGATATCGAACTGCGTTACTTGCCAGATCACGGTCGCAGTCGTCTGCGCGCCTGTCAGGACCGTAAGACACAGTAAGAGACTGAAGGAAAGAAAAAATAGTTTCATTGTGTATCGCGAACGAGATTATGAATGTCGCGCAGCATCAACAACAGCGGCTCGAGACGATCCAACGGCAGCGCATTCGGCCCGTCTGACAATGCCTTCTCGGGGTGATCGTGCACTTCCATGAAGACCGCATCCACTCCGCAAGCGACACCTGCACGCGCAAGCGGTTCGATGTATTCCGATTGTCCGCCAGTTGCATGACCAAGACCGCCGGGCAGTTGCAGTGAATGCGTAACGTCGAAAACCACCGGCACGCCAAGCCCGCGCATGATCGGAAAAGAACGCATGTCGACTACCAAGTTGTTGTAGCCAAAACTCGCACCGCGCTCCGTCAGCAGCAACTTTTCGCACCCAACCTCACGAGCTTTATCGACGATGTTGCGCGCGTCTGACGGCGCCAGAAATTGTCCTTTCTTGACGTTGACTGCCTTGCCGGATTTTGCCGCAGCGACGATCAGATCAGTTTGCCGCGAGAGAAACGCAGGAATTTGCAGAACGTCAACGACTTCCGCGACTCGCCCAACCTGCGAAACTTCGTGCACGTCTGTGAGCACCGGCACGTCGATCTCTGCTTTGACGCGTTGGAGCACTTCGAGTCCTGCGTCCATTCCCAGGCCACGGAAGCTTTTGATTGACGATCTGTTTGCTTTGTCGAACGAAGACTTGAAAACGTAGTCGAGGCCTGCGGCGGAAGCGCGATCGCGGCACTCGCGCGCCATCATCATCGCGTGCTCGGGAGTCTCAATAACGCACGGACCGGCGATGATAGTCAGCCGGCCGTCGCCGAAAGTCACGTTACCGACGGAAAAAGGTTTGGTCATAGGTGCACCAAGATTTTTCCCGCAAAGGCGCAAAGGCGCAGAGTTTAATCCTCAAACGGGGAATTCCTTTGCGTCTTTGCGCCTTTGCGGGAAAAATCAAAGTCCGAGTATACGTTTGACCTTGTCGAGAAATGAAATGCGCTCGATTGGTTCGCGTTTCTGCGGCGTGCCGCCCAATACTTTGATCTCGTTCGATCCTGAACTCAGCGCGCGCTTCTCACGCACGCGCGAGATATCGACGACCAATCGTCCTGACGGCGATTCAACACCAGCATCGCGCAACGTTTCGATATCAGGCGCAGTCTCCAACGCCTGATGTTCCAGACCCAGTCGCTCGGCCGTTTCGAGTAGTTCGCGCCGAAACTCACGCGCGTTTGCCGGACGATCGAGGGGTTGCTTTTCGAGCGCACGCAACACCATGCGTTCGACATCCTCCGGAATCGCAGCCACGATCTCGCGTGGCGAATGCGGTGCTTCGTGCGCGTGCTTTTGCGCGATCTCCGCAGGTGTAGTGCCGGTAAATGGCGCCATTCCCGCCAGCATCTCGTAGAGAATCACACCTAAACTGTAAACATCCGCCGCGGGCGTCAATTCAGATCCGTTCGACTGTTCCGGCGCCATGTAACGTGGCGTTCCGATCACTGAACTCTGTTGGGCCAGTGTGGTTGCGTCGTCATCGTCGTCGAGCTTATCCGCGGCGAGTTTGGCGATGCCGAAGTCAAGCACTTTGACAACAGCAGGTTGATCGGCGCTTTGCGTGACGAGAATATTTGACGGCTTGAGATCGCGATGAATGATTCCCGCTTCGTGCGCTGCGGCGACTGCTTCGGAGGCTTGCAGCATCATCGAAATCGCGCGCGCGGTTTCGAGTGGCGCTTCTTTGTTGATAATCTCACGCAGCGTGCGTCCTTCAAGCAGCTCCATCACGATGTAAACGCAACCTTCGGAAGTTTGTCCGAAGTCACTGACTGACACTGCGTTTGAATGCTGCAACATCACCGCTGCTCGCGCTTCCATTTGTAAGCGAACTCGCGCCGCTTCGTCTTCCACCAAACCTTGCCGCAAAACCTTGATTGCGACTGGACGATCCATCAACAGATGACGTGCGCGATAGACCGCACCCATTCCGCCCGCTCCGAGGCGCTCTTCGATCAAATACTTGTCGTCCAGCGTCCGACCGATGAATAAGTCTTTGGTTTCGATCATCTGTGACCGTTTGCAGCGGGGGCAAGCCGCCCTTCCTGACTTGTTCTTTTGGGAGGTCCAAGCCGAATCGCGGATCATAGCAAGAACAAGTCAGGAAGGGTGGCTTGCCCCCGCTGTCATTTCTTCACAAGACATGAGGTCAATCTGGGCAATTAATCGCCGCTGGTGGCGGTTAGGCGCTCGTGAACCACCAGATCGACTTCTCCATTCTTCTCCATTGAGGTCTCGGAGTGCAAACGATTTTCGTAAGCGGCCCGGACAAAGGCCGCAAACAGCGGGTGGGCGTTTAGTGGTTGCGATTTGTATTCAGGGTGAAACTGGCAGCCAACAAACCACGGATGCACGTCGCGCGACAACTCGATCATCTCGACAAACTTGCCATCTGGCGAGACACCACTGAACACCAGACCTTCTTGTTCCAGCCGTGGACGAAACTCCGGATTGAACTCGTAACGATGTCTGTGACGTTCACTGATCTGGTCAGCGCCACCATAAATCTCCTGGACCAACGAGCCCGGTGCCAGACGACACGGCCATGCGCCAAGACGCATCGTGCCGCCTAACTCCTCGACGTTGACCAAATCTCTTAACTTGAAGATCACCGGATGCGGCGTTTCGAGATCAAACTCAGTCGAGTCAGCGTCCTTCAGGTCACAAACGTTGCGCGCATACTCGATGCAAGCCGTCTGCATTCCCAAACAGATTCCGAAATACGGTGTGCGCGATTTGCGCGCGTAATAGATCGCGCGAATCATTCCGGCAACACCGCGCTTGCCAAATCCGCCCGGGACCAGAATCGCATCGAAGTCGCGCAGACGATCTTCGTAATCGTCGTCCATCAACTCTTCCGACTCGATCCATTTCACCTCGACGCGCAGATTGTTTGCCACACCACCGTGCGTCAGCGCTTCACGCAACGACTTGTATGAATCCTCAAGTTCAACATACTTACCCACGATCGCGATCGACGCTTCACCCCCCGAAGGTTCGCGAATCGTCGCCACCAGATTGCGCCACTCGGAAAGATCGGCTTGTTCTGCCTGCGCTTCCAGTCCCAACTGCGCGACGATCAAATCGTCGAGGCCTTGCTCGTGAAACGCCAGCGGAACTTCGTAGATCGTGCCAACATCTTGCGCGCTGATCACCGCAGTCTCTTTTACGTTGCAGAACAAAGCGATCTTTGCACGTAACTCACGCGACAGCGGTTTCTCCGATCGGCACAGGAGAACGTCAGGCGCGATACCGATCTCGCGCAGGTCGCGCACCGAGTGTTGCGTTGGCTTTGTTTTCAGTTCGCCTGCGGCGGCGATGTAAGGCACGAGCGTCACGTGAATAAAGAGCGCGTTGCCGGTTCCTTCTTCGTTCCCCATCTGGCGAATGGCTTCGAGAAAGGGCAGCGACTCGATGTCGCCCACCGTGCCGCCAATCTCGACGATGATCACGTCGGGCTTGTCATTATCGGCGACTTTGCGCACTGCGTCTTTAATTTCGTTGGTGATGTGGGGAATGACTTGAATCGTTTTGCCGAGATAATCGCCACGTCGCTCTTTCTCGATCACTGAAAGATAAATTCTGCCGGTGGTCCAATTGTTAGCCTGCGAGAGATGCGCGTGAGTGAAACGTTCGTAGTGGCCAAGGTCGAGATCAGTCTCCGCACCGTCGTCAGTGACAAAGACTTCTCCATGCTGAAACGGCGACATCGTGCCTGGATCGACGTTGATGTAGGGATCGAGCTTGATCAGCGCCACACGCAAGCCTCGGCTCTCGAGCAGGCAACCGATCGATGACGCCGCCAAGCCTTTGCCAAGGCTGGAAACCACCCCACCAGTAACGAAGATATATTTAGGCATCAGGTTCTCTTTCTATGTCCTTTGTGCTGTTTGTGCTTCTTTGTGGCCATAAATCGAAGATTCAATCAGTGCTCTAACTTTTTCGAGATCTTCAACGGTATCGACGCCCGTCGAAGCCGTGCATGCGGCAACGACTTTGATCTTCACGCCATGAGCTAATGCTCGCAATTGCTCGAGTGCTTCGATCTTTTCAAGCTCAGACTGAGGCCACTTCGTGAACTCTAACAAAACGTCGCGACGATAAACGTACAAGCCAGTATGTTTGCGGAAGAGTCTTAAGAGATCCGGCTCGTTTTGCAATGCCGACTCTGGTGAACCATGACGTTTGACCGCGTCGCGAGGATAAGGAATTGGCGAACGTGAAAAGTAAACTGCGTTCTCGTCTTCGTCCACTACGACCTTCACTAAATCGGGATTGAGCAGGTCGTCATGCGATTCGATTGGTTCCCAGGTGGTGACGATTCCGGCGCCGTTTTTCGAAATCTCAAAGGTCATCGCTTCGACCGCACGTTCGATCGTTGCGGGTGAAATCAAAGGCTCGTCGCCTTGCACGTTGACGATGATCTCCGCGTCGGGAATCGTGGCTGCTACTTCGGCGACGCGATCAGTTCCGCTCGTGTGATCCGGCGACGTCAACATCGCCTCGATGCCACTTGCTGCAACGGCGTCGACGATCTGTTGGCTGTCAGTGGCAACTATGACGCGGTCGACGTTGCGCGCTGCGCGTGCGCGTTCGGCGACCCAGCAAACCATCGGTTTTCCGGCGATTTCGACTAACGCTTTTCCTGGGAGACGGGTCGACGCGAGGCGAGCGGGAACGATTGCGACCGTGCGATTCACGGGATAACAGCTTAGCTTGCGTCAGCAACGACTGTCAACGAAAACGCAGATTCCACAGATTAATCCGTGAAATCTGCGTAATCTGTGGATTATTTCTTTCTCGTGGCTGCGGCCTTCTTCGCGGCACGCGAGCGTGATGCGGCTGAACGCTTCTTTGCCGCCGTGCGTGCCTGGCGCGAAAGGGCTTTTCGCGATGCCGCGCTGTGACCTTCACGCTTGAGAGCCTTCGAGGTCGCGCGCGAGCGCTTCGATGATTTCGCCGCTTTCTTCCCACTCCGCGCTTTGCGCATGTCGCGCTTCGCCTGCTCTTTCACCTCTTCGGAAGAGCCGGGCGATGGTGGCAAATCAACACCCGCACGACGCGCCTTCGAAAGTCCAATCGCAATCGCCTGCTTGGTTGATCGCGCACCGTGTTTGCCTTCACGAATGTGCTCAATCTCTTCATGCACAAACTCGCCCGCTTGCGTGCTCGGAGATTTTCCTTCTCGCTTGTCTTGCCGGGCTCGTTCGAGTGTCTCTTTCTCTGGCATTTGCGTCACCTTTCTATCTTGAACGAAATCGAAACATCCTCACACGCGCCCGTACCAGTAGCACACACCAAGCGGTGTTTGCGAAGCGCGCGTTGACGATTATTTTTCAATTAGCAAGGTGCATTCCCGACGGCTGCTCTCTGACGAGTAAGTAATCGTTTGTGAGTTTTTGTGCTTTTTCGTGGCCGGATTTACATGATTCGCATTCCCGAAAACTGTATCTCACTCAATCCAGTCGGTATGACACTTTTCAGCTCACTCGCAACATCAGAAAATCTCTGCACTACGACTGGATCAAACTCCTTCCCGGAACCTCGTTGTAGCCTCTGAATCGCATTCTCATGCGTCAGCGCCTCGTCTTCAACTCTCGGATTCGTCATCAGGTCAAACTCTTTCGCCACTCGCAGCAGGCGTACGGCTAACGGAATCTGTTCGCCTATTAAACCCAATGGCGAACCGCTCCCGTCAAAGTTCTCGTAGTGACAACGGATCATGTGGGCAATCTCTTTCAACTCCTGAACCCCGGAATAGATTTCGTCGGCCGCGACTGCGTCCAAATCGTGAAGAAACGATGCGGCAGTCATGTCGGCAAGCAGGTCTTCATTCAAATTGAACCGCTCTCCGAGAAGCTCGGCGTACTTACTAACGCGAACGGCGTGCAACGCCAGGTATGGATCTTTCACTTGTAAGACCGCAGCAATCGCCCGCACCAGCCCGACTCTCATCTCTTTCAAACGGGCCGTTAGCCGTTCGTTGGTCGCGGTAAGTGAGTGCTGGCGCTTGTTGTTCTCATAATTTTCAACTGCCCGGCTTACGCGCAGTTTGAGATCGTCGTTGTTCCAGGGTTTGCTGACGTACATGTAAACGAGTCCGCAGTTGACAGCTTCGACCAGCGCTTCGAGATCGGTGTAGCCAGTCAACAGAATTCGAACCATATGTGGCCGGCGTGCAGCGCTTCGTTTCAGAAGCTCGATGCCAGACATCTGCGGCATGCGTTGATCTGAAATGATCACCGCCACCTCGTGCTGGTCCAAAAGCGTCATCGCCTCTTCGCCCGACGAGGCTGTCAGGCAGGAATAATCCTCGCGAAACAAACGCTCCAACAAACGGATGTTTGCTGCTTCATCATCGACAATCAACAGTTTGTAAGTCATGAATAACTTGTTCCCCTCTCTCTCCTGAAACCGGTTGCCCATTTGAACGTGGTCCATTGATGGGAATAGAAACGTGAAACTTCGTGCCCGCGCCAGGAACGCTCTCGACATTAATCGTTCCGCCATGCTTCTCGATGATGCCGTAAGTAATCGACAGTCCGAGTCCCGTGCCCTCACCGACAGGCTTTGTCGTGAAGAAGGGATCAAAGATTCGATGAAGCTGGTCAGGCTCGATGCCGCAACCAGTGTCGCTGATCGTGATCACCACCGAATCACGATTAACTCTCGTCGAGATCTTCACCTCGCCCTGGTTTTTGACCGCCTGCGCGGCGTTTATCAGAAGATTGGTCCACACTTGATTCAACTGCCCTGCATAACAGTTCACCAGTGGCAGTGATCCATACTCACGCACGAGGCGAACACGGCCGGCGCCGTAGTAACGAGACAGCAACCGAATCGTTGAATCGATACTTTCGTGCAGATCGACTCGCTTGAACTCAGCATCGTCAATGCGAGAAAAGAGTCGCAGGTTTTTCACTACGTCGCGGATGCGCTCGGCGCCTTCGGTGCAGTCGGCGATCATCGAACTCAAGTCGGGAAGCAAAGCGTCGTAGCCGATCTCCTGCTTGGTCAGTTTCAACTCTGCTGCTTCCTTCGGAGGAAGCGACGCGCGTTCGTAAATCGAAAGCACCAACTCCAGCCTGCCGAGATAACCTCTCAGCAAGGCCATGTTGCCGATGATGAAACCGGCAGGATTGTTCAGCTCGTGAGCGACGCCTGCGGCAAGTTGGCCCAGTCCGGCCATTTTTTCGCTGTGAACGATTTGTGCCTGCAAACGTTCGAGTTGGGCTTTGCGCGCCGCTAATTCAATGTTTTGTCGCTCGAGATCGGCGCGATAACTTCTTGCGGTCAACATCAGCTCGCGACGCTCGAGCGCGCGTTCAACCGAAAAGCCAAGCACCTCGAGCTCGCACGGTTTGGTCAAATAGTCGACTGCGCCAAGCTGTAATGCGTCTCTGATTCGCTGTGGACGATCGATTACAGAGATCATGATCACTGCCGTGTCGGGATAGCGACTGCGAATCTCGCGCAGCAGCTCGATTCCATTTCGACCAGGCATCTGAATGTCAGTCATCACCAGCGCGTAGGTGTCTTTGGCGAGGTGGGCCAACGCTTCATCGTAGGATGCTGCCGTCTGGCACACGTATTTCTCGCCCAGAAAAGCACTGAACATTTTCCGAATGAGCTCTTCGTCATCCACTATCAGGATCCGCTGGTCCATCATGTGAGTCATGAAAACTTGTAAATACTGTCCAGGGTTTTTACGGTTTTGGAATAACTACTGGCGTATCGTCTTCAACAGGTTCTTCACCTTCATCTACGACGACCGGTTTCGCGCGCGACACGCGCTTGATTTGCGCGGCAACCGTCTCGTAAACACGCTTAACTTGCGCCACGTCGCAACCGGAAGGACCGTTCATCTCGTTCGAAATATTGACGCCCTCGAACTGAATCATCACCGTGCTGCCCTTCTTGCAGGAATGACAGTCCAGCAAACCAAAGCTGTGGCCCAGCTCGTGCGCCATGGCATTGGTCAGAGTCTTTGGCGTGGTCAGTCGCGGATCGACGACGATGCTGGCCCAGGTCATGATTCGATTGCGCTCGGCGCTGTAGGTTTGGAGCTCGGTGAGATGACGCCTGGATTTGTCGAACACTTGCCCGCGTCTGATCGTCAAACAGTTTTCACAGTGAAGCGGAGTGTCAGTTGTTCCCTTGTATTCGAATCTGACCTGCGATCCTGTGCTCTCAGAAACGGCGTTCCAGCTTGCGAGGGGCGCCAACAGGTAAGCCACTTCGCTCTCGCTGAAATCGTCAGCCAAAACATAAACGTCGATCTTGCTCTTCGGCGTCCACGTCCAAAATCCAACCGGCGCCGCTTCGACGCCGACTTTACATGACGACTGCGCCAACACAGGCACCGCCATCGCCAAAAACACAATCATCACTGCTGCTAAGACATGTCTCTTCATTTCTTCACCACCCTTCTGTTCTGATCGACTCGTCGCTGTAGCTGATAAACCTGACGAACTACTTCGAGGTCGCAAGCCGAAGGAGCGACGAGACCATTGTCGTTGTTGATTCCGGGAAAGCCGTTCATGATCGTCTTGTTCTTCTTGCATGTCGTGCAATCCCACAAGCCCATTCCGTGCCCGAGCTCATGGACCATGAATCCTTGCAACGCTTGTGGATTCGTCGTAGCAAAGTCGAAATCGATCCACGCAGACACGAGGAGGCCGTCGCTCGACTGCTGCAAAGGATTGAAGAACGCGTAGTGCCTGCGATCGTTTTTGTTGACTTCTCGCCGTGTAACGGTCAGACAGCTCCGGCAAGTAGCTAATTCATCGATCTCACCCGCGTGTGAGAAAGTGATGCCCGCGCCCGTGTCAGTCGCCGAATCAGACCAGGTTTTCATTGCGGCGAGGAGTGTGGTGCGTTGCGCGGCGGTAAACATGCCGCGCTTGAAATACACTTTTACGTTCGTGTCGGGCGGCCAGTAGTAAGCGTTGACCGGCGGCGCATTGTGATTCGTGACGCAGGTTTCCGGCTGTTCCGGCGCATCGATCTCTTTGACGCTGACAGTGCTTGCGAAGAGTTTGTAGTCGTAGTACCTGACGCGGATGCGATAGTTCACGTCTCGATTCGGAAAGTGCAGAACATCGTCGGCCTCGGTGCGTGTGGGAAATGAAAGTGTTGAAGTGACAGGCTCGCGCCAGGTTTCGAAGGTGGGAAAGCGCTGCTTGCCCTGCGGCTCGACCACGCCTCTGATTTTCACGATCTGGAAAGTGACTGCGTTAATCCAAACCGTGCCGCGAAAGAATCTTTCACGCATGCGATCAGGATTTGGTTTGACTGCGGGCTCGACCAACAATCGATACACGCGCTTACCAGCCAGAGAATCGTCTCCAGCGTAAGTCAGTTGGTACTTCGCCGATTCGGCGATGTCGATGCCGAGGAGTTGCGCACCCGCCAGATCCTGGATGTCTTCCTTTGTGATTCGCATTTCGCGAATCGTGGACGGCGGATGATACGTCACGCGCTCGATGCGATTGCCTTTGTCGTCGAAGAGGAACTGTGAGTTTCGAATGTACTCTCCGGTGACCTCGCCGTTCGGTCCGATCGTTTGCAGTACTACATCCCGCTTGAACGTGTGTTGGTTGAGCGCCTCGCGCAGCTGCGATTCGGTTTTGACAAACGACGCGACAATCGTCTCTGGAGTGCGCAGGATCATCGGCGGCGGTTCTGAGTCACGATGCAATGTCGCAGCCCGCTGTGCGTGCGCCGTCTGAAGGGCCACAAGAGTCACTGTTAGGACAGACAGAGCGGTAGAAATAGTTTTAGTCTTTCTTCGCATATGCCAATCACCGACTGAGAGTCTTGGGGCAAGCTGGGGCGAAGTAGGTGGCTGTCCACGGAACCTCGCCCCAGTTGAGAGCGGTTGGCGGCACTTCCGTGCCGCGTACCCCCAGAGCGGCATCTCTTGTGCCACCTTCGGCTTTTTGTGCCTTCTTGTCCTTCTTGTGCCTTTTTGTGATTAGATTTTCCGTCACAAACTGGCTTCGGCGGGTGTTCTAAATGTGAAAGTGAAATCTCATGTCCCGGAGGCCTGCAATGTCAAAGACTGTTTGGAACCGCTACTTTATCGCTCTCGCCGCGATTACCAGCCTGATGCTGCTGATCTGGATCGCCGGAGCCCACGCCGCACAAAACACAGTGACAGGCGATTGGAATGCATCAATTTCGAAAGACGGCTCGAAACTCAACCTGCATGTCGTGCGCCGTGCCGAACGAGGCGGGAGAAATGAACACGGGCAAGACTATGATTTTTCAGAGCTTCAGGGATTGAGCCGCGAGCAGGCGCTCAATGGTGGTCCGGTCAGTTTCAGCCTGGTTCGTGAAGCCGGAAGAGTAGATTTCGAAGGTTCTTTCCAGAATGGGAAAGGCTCCGGCACATTTCGTTTTACCGGCAACCCGGCCTTTGTTTCGGCGATGAAGAGCCGTGGCTTCGACTTTGAAGACGACTCTGAATTCCACAACGACCGCCTGTTCAGCGCAGCCATGATAAACGTCACCACGGCACTCGCGGATGACCTTGCCTCCGCCGGTTTCGGCAAGCTCCAGACTGACGATCTCTTCAAAGCCGCAATCTTCAAGATCAATTCGACCTTCATGCGTGAAATGAAAGCCAGCGGGTTTAACGACCTCGGCATGGAGGAACTCGTCAAGGCCCGCATCTTTAAGATCGACCCAGACTTCGTTCGTCAGGTCGCGCAGATGGGCTTCGACAAAGAGCCGTTTGAGAGTCTTGTGAAGATGCAGATTTTCAAAGTCACGCCCGAGTTTGTGACTGAGGTTCGCAACGAAGGCTTAACCGATCTAAAGGTCGAGGACGTCGTGAAGCTGCGTATCTTCAAGATCGATGCTGAGTTTATTCGACAGGCGAAGGCTGAGGGCGTGCCGCTCGAAGTCGAACGTCTAGTGCAGAGAAAAATCGGCGTCGCACGACGATAAGTTAATCCACAGATTACGCAGAGCAGATTACACAGATCGCGCGGATCTGTGTAATCTGTGGCCATGAAGGTTTTTAAAAACTACATCAATGGGGAATGGGTAGAAAGTAAGTTAGGAAAAACGTTCCCCAATATCAATCCCGCCAACACTGACGAGACCATCGGTCTCTTTCAAGCTTCAACTGCGGCAGACGTGGACCAGGCCTGCACCGCGGCAACGGCCGCGCGATTCGCATGGGCAGATCTGCCCGCCACGAAACGAGGCGAATATCTTTTCAAAGCAGCCGAACTTCTCGAGAGCCGTCTCCAACAATTGGGCGAAGAGATGACGAGAGAAGAAGGCAAAACTCTGCCTGAGGCCATCGGCGAAGTGAAACGCGCGATCAATATCTTCCGTTACTTTGGCGGCGAAGGTTCGCGACAGTTTACTTACCAGGTGCCGTCAGAGCGCGAGAACGTGCTTTGTTACACGATTCGAAAACCGCTCGGCGTAGTGGCGCTGATCACGCCGTGGAATTTTCCCAGTGCGATTCCCGCGTGGAAGATCGCGCCCGCGCTCGTTGCAGGCAACACAGTGGTTATCAAACCGGCATCGCTGGCGCCGCTGAGCTCGTACCGCTCGATCGAAGCGCTGCACGAAGCGGGGATACCGCCGGGCGTGATTAATTACGTGACTGGAAGCGGCGGTTCAGTCGGCGACGCACTCACCGGCAACCCGAACATCAAAGCAGTCTCCTTTACCGGATCTACATCTGTCGGCGGCGCGTTATATAAGAAAGTCGCCGAACGACGAATTCGCGTGCAGCTCGAGATGGGTGGCAAGAACCCGACAGTCGTTCTCAATGACTCCGACGTCGACTATGCAACCGACATTTTGATCAACGGTGCATTCTTCTCGACCGGGCAAAAATGTACCGCGTGTAGTCGCGCCATCATTGAGCGGTCGATCTACGAGCCGCTCGTTGAGAAACTCGTCGAGAAAACGCGCAAACTAAAAGTTGGCAACGGCCTTGAGGCAGGCGTGCAGATTGGTCCGGCAGTCGATGCTGAACAACTGAAAACCGATCTGGACTATATTGAAATTGCGAAGAAAGAAGGCGCGCAACTATTGTGCGGCGGGCAGCGACTCAGCGGCGGCCAGTATGACAAAGGTTATTTCATCGAACCGACGATCTTCGGCGGAGTGAACTCCGAGATGCGCATCGCGCAAGAGGAGGTGTTTGGTCCTGTACTCGCGTTGATGGTTGCGGAGGATTTCGACGAAGCGTTGCGCATTGCCAACGATGTGCGTTTTGGTCTCTCAGCGTCGATCGTTTCGAAGGATCTGTCGCGCGTGCATAAGTTCATCAACCGGATCGAGGCGGGATTGATCACTGTGAATCTTCCAACGGCCGGAGTGGAATACCAACTCCCCTTCGGCGGCACGAAGGAATCGAGTTTCGGAATGCGCGAACAAGGTCCACAAGCACTGGACTTCTACTCCGAATCCCGCACAGTTTATTTAAAGTACACCCAGCTTTAGCTATTCTTTGTGCTCTTTTGCGGGCTTCAATTATGTGCCTTTTTGTGGCTTCACGCGGTAGACGCAGCGGTGATCGCCGCTCAGGATGTGTTCCGCCCGCTCAACAGTCACGCCCGGTCCAAGCACGGAGCGAAACAGTTCCAATTCAGTCGAACAGAAACCCTGGCAAGCATTCGCCGCGGCACAGATCGGGCAATGATTCTCGACCAGCAGATAACTTCCATCCGCGTCCTTTCTGACCTGGGCCATGTAGCCTTCCTCAGTCCGCACCTTCGCTAGTTCCTGAAGTTTTTTGGCGAGCGAATCTCCCGGCCGGATGCGTTTGCCGTAATCCGTTTTTTGACGAGCGCAACGTGACGTCAGCACGCGCTCTAAACCTTCATCGCCAAAAGCATCTTTGACGGAGTCGATCAACGCCACGCTCAACTCAGCATACGCTTCGGGGAAAAACTGATCCGCCTCACGCGTGAGGTGCCAGAACTTAGCCGGCCGGCCAATCGGCACCGGTCGTTCTTCTGCCGTGACCAGTCCCTCACGTTGCAAAGCGTAGAGATGTTGCCTTACAGCCATGGCCGTTAGTCCGAGACGTTTGGCAAGCTGTGCCGAGTCGAGCGGACCCTCAGTTTTCAGCAGTTTGGCAATCGCCCGACGCGTCTTTCGCTCGCCCGCAGGCCCGTTTTTCGCGTTCATAACAACATTTCTAAAGAATTTGCTTTACAAAGTCAAGGCTCAGTGCTAGGCTTCTACTTACTAAAGGTTTTGCTTTAGAAAGTAAGGATTGAAAAATGAGTGATCAATTTTCAGGCGTGAGGGTGGCGATTACTGGAGGGACTTCGGGTCTCGGGCTCGCGCTGGTTCGCGAACTGTCGCGCAGAGGCGCACGCGTCGCGTTCATCGCACGCACACGTGAACGCGTCGAGCAGGTCATGCGCGAAAATCCAGGCGTTCATGGAATCGTCGGCGACGTCTCAGCCAAAAACGATATCTATCCGATGGCGATCCAAATCACGGGCGAGTTGGGCGGTCTCGATGTGCTGATCAATAACGCCTCCGATCTTGGACCAACGCCGCTCGCGATGCTCTCCGACACGGAATGCGAAGATCTCGAGCGCGTGTTTGCAACTAATGTCTTTGGTCCATTCAGACTCACCAAAGCACTGATGGGAGCGTTGGCGGCTTCTGCACGCGAAGGTCGCGGTGCGGTCGTGCTCAACATTTCAAGCGACGCGGCGATTAACCCGTATCCAGGGTGGGGAGCTTACGGTTCGAGCAAAGCCGCGCTTCATCACATGACTCGAATTTGGAACGAAGAGCACGCAGCCGAAGGAGTGCGGTTTCTGTCGCTCGATCCGGGCGACATGGATACGCCGATGCACGCTGCGGCCATGCCCGATGCCGATCCAGCGACGTTGAAGCGGCCTGAGCAATCGGCGCGTGAGCTTTTAGAAACGATCGCGAGCAAAATCTATGATCGCCGCTGAATCAGCAGTGCAGCGTCCACCTGACGCAAAACTTCTCGTCGTCGATTCTGATAGACATATTACTCACGTGCCACGCTCGGCCTTCGTCGATTTCCTGCGTCCGAACGATCTCGTGATTGCTAACGACGCCGCAACACTGCCTGCGAGTCTTAGCGGCGTGCACCAGCAAAGTGGTAGAGCGATTGAAGTGCGGCTCGCTGGGCGGCCTTCATTGGATCCGAGCGACGTCAAACGCTTCAGCGCTGTTGTTTTTGGCGAAGGAGACTTTCACACGCGCACCGAGGATCGACCGTTGCCGCCGTTGTTGCAGCGCGGGGACACCTTGTTGCTTGGTCCACTCCGCGCGACCATCGAAGGCTTGCTCGAGCATCCTCGACTGGTGTCGCTTCTTTTTGCCGGCACACCTGATGAAGTCTGGGCAGGTTTGGCGAGTCATGGCCGGCCGATTCAGTATTCGCACATGCAAAGCTCGCTGGAGCTTTGGGACGTATGGACCAGAATCGCGGGATTGCCGGTCGCATTCGAACCGCCTTCCGCAGGCTTCGTCCTCGACTGGCATGTGCTGTCGACTATTCGCGAGCATGGCGCTCAGTTCGCCACGATCACTCACGCCGCCGGAATCTCATCAACGGGCAACGACGATCTCGATCGTCTGTTGCCATTTGACGAGCCGTACCGGATTCCTGCGACGACTGCCCGAGCAGTTGAAGTTGCACGACAGCGTGGTGGGCGTGTGATCGCGGTGGGAACAACGGTAGTTCGTGCGCTCGAGGCTGCGGCGACTGAAGACGGTCATTTGCGCGTTGGGGACGGAGTCGCGAAGGGACGGATTGGTCCATCAACTCGTCTGCGCGTGGTCGATGCGATTCTGTCAGGCACTCACGAACCTGGCACGAGTCACTATGAGTTGCTGCGAGCGTTTTTGGAAGACTCGACACTCAAGCGCGCGACCGAGGAGTTGGATGCTCTTGGTTACAAGACACATGAGTTCGGCGATTCGGTCTTAATCCTGTGACAGGATTTGCAAGATTTGCAGGATCAACAGGATACTAGCCAGCCATGAAAAGATATCGTTCCTCCGTGGCTGTCCTTCTACTCCTCGTTCTTTACTTCCCTGTTTTGGCGCAGGTCGACGCGCCAATCACCGAACAAAACATTCGCGCTGAACTAAGTTTCCTTGCGAGCGATGCGATGCAGGGTCGCGGCAGTGGCACGATCTACGAACGCATCGCCGCTGAATACATCGGCTCCCAGTTTCGCCAGTTTGGACTCGAGCCCGGCGGCGATACTGACAGCGCCGGCAACAAGGGATACGTGCAACGCGTGCCTCTCGAGTCGGCAAAGTTTGTTGAGCCACCGGCTCTCACCGTCACTGGTGGAAGCAACGTGCAGAAATGGCAATATGGTCGCGACTTTCTCGTCTCGTTTCTTCGCTCGCCACGAATCAGCGGTGACTTGCAAGTCGCCGACGCAGGCGGCGCGTTCACCAAAGGCGCGATAGTCGCCGTTAAGATACCCGACGGAGCCACCTCACAACAACGACAGGACATCGCACGGAAGGCGCGTACGTCGAACGCGGCGGCGCTGATCGTCCTTGAATCAGAAATGAGCCAGAAAACCCGCGAAGCAGGCAACGTCAAATTACCCACCTTAGCGCCGCGAATTCCGGGCAACGCCGATTCTTCATTTGCAGTCATCTCACTACGCAAAGAAGCGTTGGATACGCTACTTGCAATGCCGAGTGGAGCGAAGGTCGAGTTCGGTGGCGCCACTGAAACCGGCGATTCAAGTGCCACCTGGAACACGATTGGTATCTTGCGCGGTTCCGATCCGCAGGCTGCAAACGAAGCGATTATGCTCAGCGCACACCTGGACCACCTCGGCGTTAACGAAGCTCTCAACGGCGACAAGATCTTCAACGGTGCTGACGACGATGCTTCGGGTTGTGTAGCGGTGATGGAGCTGGCGCGCGTGCTTGCGTCAGGCAAACGACCGCGTCGCACGATCTATTTTGTCTGCTTCGGCAGCGAAGAGCGCGGCGGCTTTGGCTCGCAGTACTTCATCGAGCATTCACCCGTGCCGTTGACGCAGATCGTTGCTGACATCACTTTCGAAATGTTGGGCCGCCCTGATGCGAAAGTGCCGGCAGGTACTCTGTGGCTGACCGGTTTTGAAAGATCGACACTTGGACCAGAGCTTGCGCGGCAGGGAGCATCGCTCGTTGCCGATCCACATCCTGAACAGTCGTTCTTCCAACGTTCTGACAATTATCCACTCGCATTGCGCGGCGTGATTGCCCACACGATTTCGAGTTTTGGTTTGCATGCTGATTATCATCGACCGAGTGATGAGGTGAGTAAGATCGACTTTCCGTTCATGACGCGATCGATCAACTCGCTGGTGAAACCGATTCGGTGGTTGGCCGATTCAACCTTCCGGCCCGCGTGGCTGCCGGGACAAGCACCCACACGATGAAACCTAAGTTTTTCAGTTTGCCGGCGCAGTTTCGCGAGTGGCTCGAGCAAAATCATGACAGCGCGACCGAACTACTGGTCGGCTTTCATAAGAAATCGTCAGGAAAGAAGAGCATCACTTATGCGGAAGCCCTGGACGAGGCGCTCTGTTTCGGCTGGATCGACGGTGTGCGACGAAACTTCAATGAAACGAGTTACACGATCCGTTTCACGCCGCGAAAGCCGAAGAGCATCTGGAGTCTCGTCAACGTGCGACACGTCGAGCGTTTGAAGAAGGAAGGACGAATGCATTCTGCCGGGCTCGAAGCATTCGCGCGCCGCGATCCAAAGCGCACAGGCATTTACGCGTTTGAAAACGAACCTCTCGGACTATCGCCTGCGTACGAGAAAATTTTTCGTCAGAACAAAAAGGCCTGGAAGTTCTTTGAGGAACAAGCTCCTTATTACAAAAAGCTCGCCACTTATTGGGTCATGAGCGCGAAAAAAGAAGAGACTCGCCTCAGACGACTACAACATCTGATCGAGAGGGCCGAGAAGGGTTTAAAGACCGGCGTGATTGATCCAAAACCGAAGTCTCAAAGAGGCACAAGCCATACAAAAAAGCGCAAAATTTTGTTCCTCTTGTGCTTCTTTGTGGTGAAACTGGTCTTGATTACTAACAATGCCTGACTTGCTCGTAAATCTTTTGAAGCTGCCGGCGTTAGAGAGCGCGGATGGTTTTGTTGTGCGCCGCGCGCAGCCGTTTGAATTAGGCGCGGTTAGAGCTTTCGTCGCGACAAACTTCTCTGACGGCTGGGCCGACGAGATTTCGGTGGGCTTCGCACGCCAACCGATCTCGGTTTACGTGGCGACGATCGAGCGCGAGCTGGTCGGGTTCGCTGCGTACGAGTGCACCCGCCGCGGCTTCTTTGGTCCAACCGGTGTAATTCAGTCTGCTCAGGGTAAAGGGATCGGCAAGGCCCTCCTGCTCGCAGCGCTGGAGGGATTGCGAGAGATGGGTTACGTCTACGCGATCATCGGCGCTGCCGGCCCCGTTCGTTTCTATCAGAAGACTGTTGGCGCGATAATCATTCCCGACAGCGAGCCCGGCATTTACACCGATATGTTGAAGAGATGACCCTTCCGCCAGGCCCTAAAGGCAAGCTGATCATGGGCGTGATGCGCGAGTTTAATCGCGACACACTCAGCTTCGTCACGCGTTGTCGAGATTACGGTGACGTCGTTCACACGAGGTTTCTCTACGTTCACGCCTACTTTCTCTATAACCCAAGCGACATCGAAGCGCTGTTGACAACAAACGCGAAGAGCTATCGCAAAGCCCAGTCGTTGCGTTCGCCATTCTTTCATCGTTTGGTGGGAAACGGTTTGGTCACCAGCGAGGGCGATTTCTGGCGCCGGCAAAGACGCCTGGCCCAGCCCGCTTTTCACCGGCAGCGGATCAGCTCGTATGGCGACGTGATGGTCCAATACGCGCAGCGCGCGATTGCTTCATGGAAGCCGGGTGAACGACGCGATCTCGCCCGCGACATGACGCGACTCACGCTCGAGATCGTTGTAAAGACACTTTTCAATTCCGACGTTTCAAACGATGCTGATCACGTCGGAGAGATATTGTCACGACTGGTGAAGCCGTTTGCGTCGCAGGCGACACTGAAATGGATTCTCGACAATCGACTGCCGACGCCGGGTCATCGTCGATACTTTCGCGCGGTCAGCGAGATCGATCGTATCGTGTTTCGCATAATCGCGGAGCGGCGGGCCAGCGGTTACGACGAAGGCGATCTGTTGTCGATGCTGCTTCAGGCGCAGGACGACGACGGCAGTCAAATGACTGACGCGCAGCTACGCGACGAGGTTATGACGTTGTTTTTGGCGGGTCATGAAACGACGGCGCTGTCATTGTCGTGGAGCTGGTATCTCCTGGCAACGCATCCGCGCGCGGAGCAAAAGTTTCATAAAGAGCTCGAGGAAGTGCTTGGTGGACGCGCTCCAAACGTTTCGGATCTGCCGAAGCTGAAGTACACAGAGGTGATTGCGAAGGAGGCGATGCGGCTCTATCCGCCGGCTTATGCGGTTGGCCGCGAGGCGATCGAGGAGACGGTGATCGGCGGGTATCGCGTGCCGAAAGGAACGCAGGTTTTTGCGTTTCAATGGGTGACGCATCGCGACCCGCGTTACTTCGACGCGCCTGACGAGTTTAAGCCTGAGCGTTGGGAAAATACTGAACAGTTGCCGAAGTATGCCTACTTCCCGTTCGGCGGTGGTCCACGTCAGTGCATTGGAAACTATTTTGCGATGATGGAGATCGTATTGCTGCTCGCGACGATTGGACAGCGGTTCAGGTTCTCGCTCGATCCAGCACACAAAGTTGAAGTGTTGCCGGTGTTATCGTTGCGGCCGAAGAGTGGAATCAAGGTGATAGTTGAGCCGCGGATTAACGCGGATTGACGCGGATTATTGCATCGCACGCACGATGCGGCCCCACTCTTCGAGCGTCAGCGTCTCGGCCCTGCGCTGCAACTCAACGTTCGCTTTACACAACACGATGCTCGCGCCGCCGTTGCTCTTAAGTCTATCCTGCAAACGGCCTGACGCGTGACGAAGATTGTTCAGTATCGTCTTTCGTTTCTGCGCAAACCCAGCACTCACCGTCGCCCACAACAACTTTTCATCCGCGACATCCGCGTTAATCCGCGGCCGAAACCTGAGCCACATCACGCTGCTCCAGACTTTTGGCGGCGGCCGAAATGCTCCTGGCGCAACGTCAAAAAGTTTCTCGGCTTCGCAGTAAGCTTCAACGAGCACGGAAATGAAACCGCGATCGCTCGTGCCCGCAGGCGCAAGCAGTCGCTCAACCACTTCCTTCTGAAGCATCAACACCATCTCAGTCAGACATACTCGTTGCGCGATCAGGTGTTGCAGGATCGCGGTTGAGATGTTGTACGGAAGATTGGCCACGATCCTCGCCGAATGCGCTGGACGGATCTCTCGACAGAAATCGGTTGTCAGCGCGTCTGCCATTACGAGTTTGAAGTTTGGAGACGAGGAAAAACGCTCAGTCAGCACTGGCGCCAGTTTTTTGTCAAACTCCACCGCGATCACATGACCCGCGCGTTCGACGAGCACAGACGTAAGCGCGCCGGTGCCTGGTCCAATTTCAACGATTGTCTCGTCGGCTTTGGGCGCGAGTGCTTCGATTATGCGTTGAATCGTGCGCTGGTCTCGGAGGAAGTGTTGGCCCAGACGCTTAGAGGGGTAAGGTTCAACACCTTCATCCTTCATCCACGGGTCCTTTATCAGATCGCGGATATCCGGTGACCTCGATGTCGTTGCCCCGCTGAAAGACGGTGGTCCTTTCGAGCTCGAGCGCGTCTGCCATCCGTTCCGCGCCACGCCCGCCAACAGCGCCTGGAGCTTCGGCGCCGCCGATAATCTTTGGTGCGATGAAGAACGTCACTTTGTTTACCAGGCGCGCATCCATAAACTCGCCGGCGATCGCTGCGCCACCTTCGACTAACACGCTTTGCAGCGAACGACCGCCGAGTTCCTTCAACACTGCCAACAAGTCTCCGCGACGTGAGTTCACGATCTCGACGCCTTTCGCGCGCAACTCGCCCGCTCGTTCTGCGCGCTCGTTGCCGAAGACAATTACTGGTCCATCAGAAGTAGTTGACGCCAGTTGTGAATGCGGTGAAAGCCTGAGCGCTTCATCGAGGATTACTCGAACCAACGGGCGTCGTCGCGGCAAACCAGATCGATCGAGCAACAAGGGATCGTCAGTTGTCGCCGTTCCCGCGCCGACGAGAATCGCGTCGTATTCGTGCCGCAACTCATGTGCGCGAGCACGTGACTCCGCACCAGTAATCCACCGTGAGTCGCGCGTGCGAGTCGCGATCTTTCCATCGAGCGACACAGCGAGTTTCAAATGCACGAACGGCCGGCCGGTCGTCATGTAATGCAGGTAAGCTTCATTGACTTGCGCCGCTTCTTCACGAAGCAGACCAGTCTGGACGGCGATGCCGGCGGCGCGCAGATGCGCGAAGCCTTTTCCCGAAACTTGCGGATTGAGATCCTCGATAGGCGCAACGACACGCTTGATACCGGTCCCGATCAGCGCGTCAGTGCAGGGAGGCGTGCGACCGTGATGTGCGTGCGGTTCGAGCGAGACGTAAGCAGTGCCGCCACGGGCTTTCTCGCCGGCAAGATCCAGCGCGATCGTCTCCGCGTGTTTGACCGCTTCGAAAAGATAGAAACCTTCGCCAACGATCTCACCCGCAGGACTCACGACGACACAACCAACGAGTGGTCCAGGACTGACTTGCCCAAGACCTTTCTTCGCGAGCTCAAGCGCACGCGCCATCATGCGGCGATCGGCGTCAGTCCAAACCGCGGGAGACTCAGTTATTGTTGTTGTTTCCACTGTAATTTATCTCGGTGTCTCTGTGCCTCTGTGGTTGATCACACCACAGAGGCACAGAGACACCGAGCTAATTTCCAAACAACCCGTTGACATACAGCTCCGGGTCGAAGACGACGAGGTCGTCCACCTTTTCACCGATTCCCGCGTATCGAATCGGCAGGTTCAACTCTTTCGCGATCGCCACGGCGATTCCACCCTTCGCGGTACCATCGAGCTTCGTCAGTACAATTCCCGTCACTCCGGCGACTTTCAAAAACTGTCGCGCCTGCTCGAGTCCATTCTGGCCGGTCACAGCATCAAGCACCAGCAACGTCTCATGCGGCGCGCCTTCAACTTCACGACCCGCCACGCGCTTCATCTTCTCCAACTCCGCCATCAGATTTGACTTTGTGTGCAGACGTCCGGCCGTATCGACAATCAACACATCCGAGCCGCGCGCCTTCGCCGCCTTGAGTGAGTCAAAAAGCACGGCTGCTGGATCAGTTCCCTGCTTCTGCTGAATCAGCGGCACACCAGTGCGCTCCGCCCAGATCGCGAGTTGGTCCGACGCTGCCGCGCGGAACGTATCGGCAGCGCAGATTAACACGTCGTTACCTTCAGTCTTAATGCGTTGCGCAAGCTTCCCAATCGTCGTCGTTTTGCCTACGCCGTTTACGCCGACGATCATCATCACGTATGGCGAAACGGTTTCCGGCACAGTCGTCTCTGACGCCACACCCTGTCGTTCAGAAGCCTGAAGAATATTCAGCAGCTCGTCTTTGATAGCGGCTTTCAACGCATCGAGATCGTTGATTTGCTTTCGTGCGATACCGCGACGCACCTTCTCGAGAATCTCGAGCGTCGTAGGTACTCCGATGTCAGCAGCGATCAAAACCTCTTCGAGTTGGTCCAACAACTCATCGTCAATCTGTTTGCGTCCGGCAAAAACCGTGTCGAGCCTTTCCGATAACGAATCGCGCGTGGCGGCGACTGCGCGTCGAAAGCGCGCCGAGAACTCCTGCTCGAGCGCTGCTTCCTGCGCTTGCAACTCCTCCATCGAGAGATTCAATCCGAGCACAGAACTGGCAAACGGAGATCTCGAAGGAATCGGCTCTTCTTTGACTGTCTCGGCTGGAGGCTCTGCAACAACCGGAGATGGCTCCGGTTTGATTTCGGCGGCGGGTTCGTTCAGACGCAGTGAGACAAACTCATCCTTTTTTCTTCTCCAAAAAAGTCCCATGTGTGAGGGCGATTATAACCACAGATTACGCAGATTACACAGATATAGAATCATTAATCTGTGTAATCTGCGTAATCTGTGGTTGAACCGTGGGCTTCTTGAGTTTGACTTGTCCTGGTTTGATCTGACCTTCTTTGCAGGCTTCGGAAAGAGCGGCGACGACGGCGGGATCGTAGCGCGTGCCAACAAAACTCTCGATTCGCGCCAGCGCGTCGTCAAACTTCATCGCCTTCTGATACGGACGATCGGTGGTCATCGCGTCAAAAGTGTCGGCTACGGCAACGATCTTACCCATCAACGGTATCTCGTCGCCCTTTAAACCCTGTGGGTAACCCATGCCGTTAACCATCTCGTGATGCATGTACATCCCGGGCAGAAACTCTTTCATCGCCGGAATCTGCGACATGATCTTGTAGCCCTTCTGCGGATGCCCCTTCATGATTTCATACTCTTCGTCCGTGAGCGCCGCAGGCTTCTTGAGAATCTTGTCGTCAATCGCGATCTTGCCGACGTCGTGCAATAACGCACTGATCCTGATCTTCTCAACCTCTTCGTCAGGCAGATCCAGGCGCTGCGCGATTGCTATCGAGAAACGCGATACACGTTCTGAGTGACCACGCGTGTAGGGATCTTTACCGTCAATCGCGGCAGCCAGCGCTTTGACTGTGCCGAGAAACAGCTCGCGGTTTTCCTGCGCAGACCTTTGCAGGTCGCCGATGAACCGCTCGATCTGGTCGGTCATGACGTTGAATGAGTTGCCGAGGTCACCCAGCTCGGTGCGACTCGTTACGTCAATCCGTTTAGAAAAGTCACCCGATGCGATGCGATGTGCGGCGCCGGCGAGTTCCTGAACCGGGTCCGTCAATTTCTTCGCGAAGAATAGTCCGATCAGGATCGTCAGCAGCGCGGCGATCAAACTGATCCAGAGCGTTTGCCAGCGCATGTCAGACACCGACGCCAAAGCAGCGGCTTCGTCCTGAATCGCGATCACGCCGAGACGCGAATTCTTGTCGAGCTCGGCAGTGGCGTACGAGCCAAGCATGTCGACTGTTCGATTGTCGCGAGTGGCCGTGAACGGAGCCAGTGCTGATTGGACCTGCGCGCCCGACTCCAGCCAGTCTTGCACGACTTTGAGATCGGTCATCGGCTTCTCCGAGAAAGCAACACTCGCTTCCGGATGCGCGACTGCGCGACCGTTCTGATCGACGACGAAGACAACCGGCAACCCGGCGTTCAGCAGTTCCCTTTCACTCTTCGATGTCGGTTGCTGCACTGCGTCGAAAACTTCCTGAAACGAAACGATCGCGACCACGGCTGCGACTACGTCCTGATTGTTTCTGCCACCGAGAACAGGTTCCGCGATCGTCAGCGCCATCTCCTGTCCCGAGCGGATAACCTGCGGCCGGCTCACTACCAAACCACGCCCGCTCATTCGGGCCAGTACCTCGCTCACGCGCGCGTCGACTTCTTCAAGTTTGATCACGTCAGGCTGAAAGGCGCGATGAAGAGTGCCGTCCACCGGCCAGAGCGCGAGCGCGATGAGATTCGGATCTTCCTGAAGTGTTTTCTGTAGACGTTGATCGTAACCCTGATCGTCCAATGCCTGAATGCCGCCCGAGATCTCAAATGCTCGGGCGAGACCAGTCACTACGTCGCGGTATCGCTGTCCATAAAGTTCGATTTGACGCGCCTTGTCCTGCACGAGCTGCGCCTGATACCGACCCTCGATCGAGCGCAATTCGTCGGCGCTGCGGCCTGAAAGCACAAAGCCGGCAAAAGCCAGCGGCAGCAGGCCGACCAGGAGCAGCACTCCGAGGACTATGTAGAGGAGGCGGATTCGTCCGAGATTTTCGAGCATTCGTGAATCTTGGTGGCAGGTACTCGATTGGTAGGAACAGGATTTAGCGGCGCCCGAATGCGTCCGCGTCAGCTATTATTGTCGAGCGCCGAGTGGCGTGTCAACGAGTTTTAACACATCTTTGCGCCTCCTTGGAGTGCGCATGATTTGTAGACTTCCGAGACGGAGCCCGCGTCTAAGGTTTGAGCTCCGGGCTCGAGAATGGACCCCTTGAGTAGCGACGAGATCATCGTAGAGCGCGCTCTGACTGGAGATGCCGAAGCTTTTGGCGAGATCGTGCGGCGCTGGGAGCGACGTATATTTGCGCTTACTTACGGCATCCTGGGCCGTGAGGAGGATGCACGCGACGCCACTCAAGAGACTTTTATCGCCGCTTTTCGGAACCTGCGCGGTTTCCGCGGCGAGGCAAAAGTATCTTCATGGCTGCACCGGATCGCGGTAAACCAGTGTATTTCGCGACAGCGGCGCGCAAAGGTCCGAAGCGAGTCGGCGCTCGAGGAGGAACAGGAAAAGGACGCGAGCAGTTTTGTCGCGCCCGTTGATTACTCGCCCCTACGCGTGGCGGAGGGCCGGCAGGAAACACTCGCGGTACGTCGTGCGCTAAACAGTTTGCCGATCGAATTACGACAGGTGGTGGTAATGAAAGAGTTCGAGGAGCTTACGTTCCGTGAAATCGCCGAGGCGCTCGACCTGCCGTTGAGCACAGTCAAAAGCCGGCTCTACACCGCTCTGAAGCAATTGCAGTTGCGATTGCAGAAGTTTGAAAGCAGGAATTGAAATGAACGAGATGAACAACTCTCCCAGTTGTGAACGCAATCCGGATTTGATCGCGTTCCTCTACGACGAAGCGACGGAGAGCGAAGCGCGCGACTTCAAACTACATTTGCAGGAGTGTAGTAGTTGTCGCGCCGAGCTTGCTTCGTTCGGGCTGGTGCGTGAATCGATCGTTGCCTGGCGCGATGAAGCATTATCCGGTTTCGTTTCGTCGCCGTTGGCGGCGAAGGCGCCTGCCAGGTCCGCGCTTGCAGCGTTGCGACAGTTTTTTGATTTGTCGCCCTTGTGGTTGAAAGCTGCGATTGGCTTCGCAGTATTAACTTTCTGCGCGCTCGCGGTGCTGGCTTTTGCCAGGTTACAGCCGAAAGCGCCGGCAGTGGCGGTCAAAGATCCAAATGCGATCTACAGTCAGGAAGATGTCGACCGTCTCGTGGAAGGAGCTTTGGCAAAGCAGGCGTTGCCAGCTCCGAAACCGCCGATTCCGGGCATTACAGTAAGGCTCACAAAGCCGAAGAGGGTTGCGACATCAACTCAGATGGCAAAGAGCAGGCGACCACTCTCGCGTTCCGAGCGTGACCAGCTCGCGGCCGATCTGAGATTGCTTTCGACTCAGGAAGACGTGCGTCTGAATTTGCTTGGCGATCGAATTAATCAGTAATCATGTTTGAGGTGACGATGAGACTAACTGCAACTCTCTTGATGGCGGTAGTTCTAATCCTGACAACGACAAGCCGCAGCCACGCTCAAGAACCGATGCAACCAGTTGCTGCGCCGGATCCGATCGAACAACTCCGTCTCACACCCGAGCAGCGTCAGCGAATTCGAATGATCGTCAACCAAACCAAAGACGAGCGCCAACTGGCGAATCTCAGGGTGCGCCAGGCAAATATTGCTTTGGACCAAACACTCGACGCAGAACCGATCGACGAAACATTGGTGGAACAACGAGTCGCCGAGCTTGCAGCAGCGCAAGCAGCGCAGTTGCGTATGCGAATTCAGGTTGAGATGCGAATCCGCCGTGAGTTGAATTCCGAGCAACTGGCGACTCTCCGCCGCCTGCGATTGCAGGTTCGCGACGTTATGGGCGGCGCCCAACGTCCACTGAACCAACGGCCACTAAACCAACGTCCTAATCCCCGCCGCAACCTCCCTCAACCGTAAATACTTCAGCCACAAAAGGCAAAAACACCACATTGATGCCTTTTGTGGCTTTTTGTGGCATGATAGGCCGCTCTTTTAAAAGCACAGTCTGATAAGCTCTCCATGAACTTCGCTACGCGCGCCTTGCTCGAGCTGCAAGAGACCACGCTTCTAGCAGCCCGTGCTTTTCGCGGCGTGTTCAAGAAACCTCGTTACATTCCGGAGACCATCGCGCAGATGGATGCCATCGGCGTTGGCTCATTAACCATCATTATCCTCACAGGCTTTTTCACCGGCGGCGTGCTGACCGTCCAAACGTTTCCCACGCTCAAAAGCTACGGCGCACAATCGCAAACCGGATATCTGGTGGCCGTTTCACTCGTTCGCGAGCTTGGACCAGTTCTGTGCGCTTTGATGGTGACTGGACGAGTCGGTTCCGCGATCTCCGCCGAGTTAGGCTCGATGGTCGTGTCGCAGCAGATCGACGCGATGCGCGCGCTGGGCACCGATCCGATACGAAAGCTCGTCGCTCCTCGTTTGTGGGCACTGCTGGTCAGTCTGCCCTTGTTGACGGTGCTGGCTGACATACTCGGAATCTTCGGCGGCTGGGTCACCGCTATCTTGTTATACTCTGTTTCGTCAAGCGTCTTTGTCTCTTCAGTGCGCGACGGTATAACCACTGACGACTTGATCGGAGGTATCGTAAAACCGCTGGTCTTCTCGATAATCATCGGCACTATTGCGTGTCGCCAGGGCCTCAGCACTGAGGGGGGAACTGTCGGCGTGGGACGTTCCACCACGCGGGCGGTCGTGATGGCCTCGATCATCGTCATTATTGCTGATTACTTTCTCGCCAAGGCGCTTCAGGTTATCCTAGGAACTCAATAATTCACTTTCGGTATTCACATGGCGACTGAGATACACACCAGTTCACCCACAATCAGCGAAAACGCAGCGGAGTCGACTTTTCACGAGGTTGACGATCGCGAGCGGGCTATTCCGGCAATCGAGTTTCGTAATGTTCTGCTGGCTTTTGACGATCGCGTGATTCTCGATCGCTTGAGTTTTAAGGTGATGAAGGGCGAGACGAAGATCATCCTCGGCGGCTCAGGTGGTGGAAAGTCGACGATCATCAAGCTTGTTTTGGGTCTGCTTAAGCCTGACGAAGGACAAATTCTTGTCGACGGTGAAGAGATCACTGACTACACCGAAGATCAGATGATGCGCGTGCGCAAAAATATCGGCATGGTTTTTCAGGAAGGCGCGCTGTTCGATTCCCTGTCGGTTTACGACAACGTCGCCTTCCGCTTGCACGAACAGGGTGTTCCTGAGGATGAAGTTGAGCCCGAGGTTCGGCGCATGTTGCGATTCGTCAATCTCGAGGACGCGATCGACAAGATGCCGATCGAGTTGTCAGGCGGAATGCGCCGTCGTGTCGGAATCGCACGCGCACTGGTTGGCGATCCAAAGATCGTCCTCTTCGACGAACCAACCGCCGGCCTGGATCCGCCGACCGCCCGAACGATCTGCGAGTTGGCGATGAAGCTGCGCGACCTCGAAGACGTTTCTTCGATCTTCGTGACGCACGAGATGAACAATCTACAGTACATCTGTTCGGAATACGCGGTGGTTGACGAAGACGGCAAAGTTGTTTTCGAACGCGAGGGCGAGCGGCTTTGTCTGATTAACAGCAAGGTGATGATGATGCGTCAGGGAAATATCATCTTCAGCGGAACGGACGAAGCGCTGCGCCGCGCAGAGGATCCATACATTCAGAAATTTCTGCGAGGACATTAAAGAAAGTCTGAGGGAAACACCATGCCTCCATCAAAAGCAAGTGTAAGTCTGAGTCAGTTGCGAGTGGGCATATTCGTGCTCGTCGCGATTGTGGTGTTGGTCTTTCTCATACTTAACGCTTCCGGCGACATCAATCCGTTCAGCAGGAAGTTGCACTTGAAAGCGCGCTTTGTTGATGCGAATGGTTTGCGCGACGGTTCGGAAGTGCGCTTGGCGGGAGTACGCGTGGGCAAGGTCGAGAAAATTGTCCTGTTGGAACCGTCGCCTGTTCCGAATGCTCCGCGGGTCGAGGCTCAGATGACGATCGATTCAACGATTGACGGTCGCCCCGCCAGCGAGCGCATTCGTTCAGACTCGCAGGCTTTGCAGGGCTCGCCGAGTCTGCTCGGTAACGAGATGCTGATCAATATCACGCCGGGATCGGCTGTGGGCCAACCGGTCCAGGATGGCGCTGTCCTGCCTTCGTCTTCGTCAAATACAGTCAATGACTTCGCCACGTCCGGAACGGACCTGGCCCAAAGGTTGAGCAAGTTGTCAGACCAGATGAGTGAAATTGTGCTGCAAGTGAAACAAGGACAGGGCACAGTCGGCAAACTCTTCGGCGACGAGGCTCTTTACAACAACCTGAACGCGACAATTCGTGAGACAGAAGACGTAATGACGCAGATCCGCTCCGGCAGCGGCTCGGCCGGCAGGTTTGTCAACGATCCGGCGCTCTACAACAACGCAAACGAGATTGTCCTTCAACTTCGTGCCATCTCGGATGATCTTCGTGCTGGCCGTGGCACGGCTGGGAAGTTACTCACAGACGACGAGTTATACAATCGCATCAACCGCACTGCCGATCGACTCGACAAGTCAGTCGATCAAATCAACCTCATGATCGCCGAGATCAACGCCGGCCACGGCACGCTTGGCAAACTCATCCGCGACGAACAGATCTACAACGACGCCCGCGCCGCAATTGCGCGCTTCAACACCACCGCCGAACGCATCGACAACCTCGTCGCCGCGGCACAAAGAGGCGAAGGCACAGTCGGCAAGCTCCTCAACGACGAGACGCTCTACACCAACGTGAATCAACTATCGTCTGAGGGCGTGAAAATGATCTACGACTTCCGCCAAAACCCGAAGAAGTATCTGACCATTAAGTTCGAACTGTTTTAAGCCACAAAGAGGCACAAGGAATACAACAAAAAGTAGTTTGTGCTCTATGTGCTTTGTGGCTTGATCTATCTGAGGCGATGTCAAACCCGTTAGGACATTACGCTCCCCAGGAATGCGCACGCTGTCGAGGGACGGGCATCAGTCTGACGCGCACTGATGAACAGTGCCCCACGTGCAAAGGATATGGCGCAGTCGCGGTGCTGCAACCGGCATATAAGTGTGCTCGCTGCGGCGGAAATGGCATAATCAAGAGCGAAGTTACCCCGTGTCCCTCATGCGCGGGAAGCGGCTGGGCATTTCATTGGAGGGATTGAATAATGCGACGAATCTGGCCAATCGGAGCAATCGTCATCGGCGCGAGAATGCTCGTCGGGAATTTCATCGTGACCACCGCCAGTCGTGAAAGCTTCTTCTTCGACAACTTCGCCACTCCTTTCGGCCTCATCTTAATCATTGGTGGCGCGTACTTCCTCCTCAAGAATTACGATTGAACGCGCGCACAATCCAACCGATCCACTACTCTCTCTGCTGGTGGTGATGCAGTTTGATTTTGGCACTACGCCGAAGGCGTTGGCTAATTTCAGCCCAGGGGTTGGAGCGTAAGCGACAACCCTGGGACACCAATTAGAAATGAGAGCAAAACGCTGAAAGCGTTCGCCAATAGCCGAACCCTTACAGGGTTTAATAAAAACTATTGACGTTGTTATCCCAAGGTTGTCGCAAGCTCCAACCCCTGGGCTGAAAATAGCCAACGCCTTCGGCGTTAGTTGTTATTAATTCAAACTGCTCACTACTCTCTCTGCTTTAAATGTTGACGCCAAAAGCAGGCTCGATCTAAAGTGTCTCACACGTGCAACGCGATGTTATCGATAAACGGGATGGCACTGTCTGCTTCTTTCTTTAGTTAGTTCCCTCTCTTCGCCGTACGGCTGAATTTCAAGTTTCCAGTCTTGATTGTTCACTATTGAACAGACTCTCACTAGCTGTTTGGTTATCTTGCGCTCCCTCAATCGACTGCCCAGTGACCATTTTGGCTTCCTCAGATGAGCCTGAAAGGGAACTATTAATACTTCACCCGACAATCCAATGATAAAAAACCTGCGCATGGCTGGATTCATACCCGAGATTCTAGCTGAATCCACTTCACTGCATGAGCAACTCCTCAGATCTATCTGGCGTGGAGAGATTCACTCGAACACGATCAAAGTTCACAAGAATAATAACGTGTATCTGTCGGGCGATGACGATCGGATGATCTATCTGATCGAAAAGGGCCAGGTGAAACGGGTTATGTATTCTTTGTCCGGTAAGGAATGCATCCTGGCCATTCATTGCATGGGCGATGTGTTTGGCGAGTCGTGCCTGGCAGGAGCGGGCGCTCGCATCGAAACAGCATTGGCAATGGAAAACACGATCCTCAAGCAGATCCCCTCTCAGTCAATACTGAGAGCTGTCCAACTCCGCACCATTCAGGTGAACGATCTAATCAGACATCTCGTCAAACGGAACCTCGAGCAGGAGTTGTTCATAGTCGATCTCCTGACGCTGAGCTCTGAATTTCGTCTGGGAAAGACTCTGTTGCTATTGGCTTACAAATTGGGAGAGGAACGTCCCTCAGGTATCGCGATTCCGAAAAGAATAATCCAGGAAGAACTGTCGCAAATGATCGGGACAACTCGGCCCAGGGTGAGTGAGTTCCTGCAGAAGTTTCGCCAGTTGGGACTGATAGAGTTGAGTGCCGAGCGCTTCATAATCATCAAAGAAGAAAATCTTGCCAACTATCTGCTAAGGGCCGCTTAGCTTATCCATCGCACCGCGGCCCTCAGCAAAATATTTTTCAACTTGTCCAATCGAGAACATACAACCTCAGCGAAAGCAAATACGCTGGCGACGATTTCACAACTCATGCGAGCAATTTGATTCACCCGGCTTAGTTGCTCGCTGCGAAAGCCTTCTTCCCCGGGGACTCAATAAAATAGGAGGACACATGAATCTAGATACGAAAACTCCGGAGTTTCAACGTGCATGGGCCAAGATCATCGCGCAAGCCTGGGCGGATGAAAATTTCAAGGAACGGCTCATCTCGGAACCTCTCCAGATCCTACGAGAGCACGGCATAGACGTGCCCGAAGGAACACACCTTACGATTGACCAGGCTCCAGTTGCTTCATTCTTCGACGATCAACTCGCAGCGAAAAACTACGTGATGGCTGCTGCGGCAGGTACGGGCTCTCCGCCTTCAGGACCGTGGTCCGGCTCGTCAGAGGGCCAATCAGGTAGTACGCCACCGCCGGCTTGTCTGCCGCCGCCCGGTACTATCTGTATTTGTGTCGCTACAACCATACCTCCTCCGACGGCGGGCACCGCCGGCGCTGCACCTTCAGGCGGACAGCCGCAGTCGGGAGGCCTGACAATCGGCACTGCGGGGGCGACACTCGGAACACTAGGCAGCGTTGGCGCTGCACCCTCAGGCGCTAGTTCACAGGCAATAGGACAACCTCTGGCAGGTGCCTCCACTTCGGGTACAGCGGGAACTTCCGGCTCTCTCGGAACGATCTGCGGTACGGCAGCCTGCATCTTCACCGTCGGGAGCGCGGGGACGGCGGGAGCCGCCATACAAGGAGGCGGGCCACGGGCTGGCGCAGCTCCTTTTGGAGCTTACTCTCAATCACTCGGACCCATTGCCGGGGCAGCCTCCTGCGTCGGTTCGGCGGGAACTGTCGGTTCAGTGGGTACCTTCTGCGGCACCTTGGGAACCGTTGCGTCCGCCGGGACAGCGGGCAGCCAAGCGCCGTCGTAACCGGTCGGCACTCCGATCAACTTGCGGTATGGGCTCTTTCGATGAAGGAGTCCATACCACTTCTCTAATCAGCATCAAAGCCATGATTGAACGACCTGCTTTCAAACCTCATTTTCACATCGAGACTGTCGCCGACGAAGGCATTTTTCTGCTCTCCGAGCACGGTCACTTCGTACTGACAGGCCACCTGAACGACATGGTTGTTCCGCTCATCGACGGCAAGCGCACCGCTGACCAGATCGTCGACGAGATCAATCACGGAGCGAAGATCGAGGAACTTTATTACGCACTCGCGATGTTGGAGAAGAATGGTCACATCGTGGAGGCCGATGACTTAATGCCAACCGAGCAGGCCGCCTTCTGGACCTCGATCAACATGAACACGAGCGTGGTGCGAGAGCGCCTGGCAAACACTCGCATACAGCTTCAAGCGGTAGGAACGCAAACAACCGACGCGATCACTCGAGCACTCGACTCTTTCGGATTAACTGTCGCTGAGCAAGGCGATGTCACACTCGTCCTGACTGACGATTTTCTTAGAGACCAACTCAACGAGATCAACTCTGCACATCTCGCATCAGGCAAACCATGGATGCTGATCAAGCCTGTCGGTTTCATCCTCTGGATCGGGCCGATCTTTGTTCCGGGCAAAACGGGTTGCTGGCAGTGTCTCGCGCACCGGTTAAAGGGCAATCGTGAAGTTGAATCGTTCCTGGAGCGAAAGGGTCAAGCCGGTCCCTTCCCTGTTTCACGTGCCAGCACGCGCGCATCGGTGGAGCTCGCGGTTAACGCAGCGGCGTTGCAGCTTTCGGTCTTCGTCGCTTGCGGCTCGAATCCTTTCCTCGAAGGCAAGATCATCACCAAGAATGTCGGGAGTCTCGCAACCGAGAATCACATGCTGGTGAAACGCCCTCAGTGTCCTTCGTGCGGCGACACAGCAAGCTATCAGAATTCCGACATTTCGATCTCCTTGCGCGACTCTTCCAAAACATACATCCAGGACGGCGGTCATCGCAGTTTGACGCCGGAGGCCACCTACAAAAGGCTCGAACATCACATTAGTCCCATCACCGGAATTGTCAGCAGCCTGGTTCCGGCTGCTGACATCGTGAGTGGTCCACTGCGCGTGTACATTGCCGGCCACAACTTCGCGCTCAAGAATGATTCTCTCTACTTCCTGCGTGACGGCCTTCGCACCAAAAGCTGTGGTAAAGGCATGACGGATGCTCAGGCCAAAACGTCAGCCGTCTGCGAAGCGATCGAACGATACAGCGGCCTCTTTCGTGGCGAAGAAAGAGTCGTGCGCGCCACTTACAGGGAGTTGGGTGATCAAGCAATTCATCCCAACGCGTGCATGCTCTTCAGCGAACGGCAGTATGCCGACCGGCTGCAATGGCTGGCACGCAACTCCCGATTTCAGGTTGTGCCGTTACCTTTTCGTGAGGACGTGAAGATCGACTGGTCGCCGGTCTATTCAATGAACCATCGCACGCTGAAGTACCTCCCAACCGGCTATCTCTATTACGGCTACCCGATTGAGGATGAGGAATTCTTCTACTGGGCCGACAGCAACGGCAACGCTGCTGGCAGCACGATCGAAGAAGCTATCCTGCAAGGCTTTCTCGAACTCGTCGAGCGCGACAGCGTTTGCCTTTGGTGGTATAACCGCTTGCCTCGACCGGCATTCGATCTTTCCGGTCTTCAGGAACCTTATATCGAGGCTCTTCAGAACTACTATAGGCAACACGATCGGGAATTCTGGGTGCTTGACCTCACCGCCGACACTGGATTGCCTTCATTCGCCGCAGTCAATCGACGCACCGATCGTTCAGTAGAGGACATTATCATCGGGTTCGGTGCCCATCTGGATGCGCGGGTAGCTGTCATGCGCGCGATCACCGAGATGAACCAGTTCATTCCGGCAGTGCTGTCACGGCGTGCCAACGGAGATACCGAATACAATTTTCATGACCCTGACTCGATAAACTGGTGGAAGACGGCCACGCTCAAGAACCAGCCGTATCTCCAGCCTCTTCCTGCGATCTATTCACGCAAAGTCAGCGACTATCCCTCATTGTGTTCAGACAACGTCAGCGACGACGTGCGGACGTGTATCTCCATTGCACAGCGGTTGGGCATGGAGACTCTCGTGCTCGATCAAACCCGCGCTGACATCGGTCTCAATGTCGCCAAAGTCATCGTACCCGGACTACGCCACTTCTGGGCACGTTTCGCGCCGGGCAGACTTTACGAAGTTCCAGTGAAACTCGGCTGGCTGCCTGCTCCAATACCTGAGTCGTTGCTGAATCCCATTCCCATGTTTGTTTGAGCCGAGCCTGCGATATGAGTGTTAACGGACTTGCAAAGCCGCAGTTGAGTTACGTGATGGCGCAGGATGTCGAGATGCGCGAAGAGGATCGTCTGCTGGTCGCCACGTCGCCGTATTTCCGCGTCTCGATCCCAGACCTCAGCCCCGCCAGCCGTGCAGTGATGTTGGAACTAGCCGAAGGACCGAAAACCGAAGAGAGTGTCGATAACACGATTCTGGGCGCCGATGGTCCACTGGCACTCGCTTCGTTCTATTATCACCTTCCCTATCTGGCGCAACATCAGATGCTGCATTTCCAAACCGGCGACGAGAACGGTTCTGGACCACTCGCTACGCTCGTTCCCATCTCTCCCTTTTTCAAATTTTCGCGCGTGGTTGTTAACAACCGTCCTTATCGACTCTCTCGTTTTGCTTACATGCGCCGGCTCGAAAATGGCGAGGTGTGCCTGGAAACGCCGCTCTCGCATGCATTGATTCGTTTGAATCGTGCCGTCGCCACCGCTTTGATTCATCTGCTCGCAAGCGCGCGTACTCCGCTCGAGCTTGCCGCTGCTTGCCCGAACGTCGATCCCGGTGCAGTCACCGGCATACTGGCGCTGCTGCTCACGGGAGGATTCGCGGCTCCAACAGATAACGACGATCGCATCTTTGAAGACGAAGATGAGACTCTACAGCAGTGGGAGTTTCATGACTTGCTGTTTCACAGTCGCAGCCGAATGGGCCGGCACAACTACGGAGTCGGCGGCAACTATCGTTTTCTTCATAAGCTGGATCCGCAGCCGCCCGTCAAGGAGGCGCAATGGCGCCAGGTAATAACACTACCTCGCCCCGATCTCGCGAGCGTTCGAGCCGCCGACCCAGGCCTCACTGACGTGATGGAAGCACGGGCTTCGATTCGAACTAACGACGTGCGTCCTATCACGCTGCAACAACTTGCCGAATTCCTCTTTCGCACGGCTCGAGTCAAGGAACAATATGAAATCGAAGATAAGGGAGTGTTCACAAAACGGCCTTACCCGAGCGGAGGCGCCAGTTACGAAATGGAGTTCTACCTAACCGTGGACAAGTGTGAAGGTCTACCCGCGGGTCTCTATTGGTATGACCCAGTCGCTCATGCGTTAGCGTTTGTGCATGGACCCGATGAAGAAACCGAAGGGTTGCTCATCGACGCTTACTACGCGACCGCCCGTAGCTGCCGGCCCCAAATCCTGATTACTCTCGCCGCGCGCTTTCAGCGAGTGTCCTGGAAATATAACGCGATGGCCTACGCCACGATCTTGAAAAACGTCGGAGTGATTTACGCGACGATGTATCTCGTTGCAACGGCAATGGGTCTGGCGCCCTGCGGCCTCGGTCTCGGCAATTCAGATCGCTTCGCGCGGACCGCCGGAACTGATTACCTTAAAGAAACTTCCGTCGGAGAGTTCATCCTCGGCAGTGTGGCGCCGCGGTAATTAGCGAACTTGCAATCTGGTTCTCTGTGCAACCTCTGTGTCCTCTGTGTCTCTGTGGTGACTTCTTTCGCCTATTCATAACCACAGAGACACAGAGGACACAGAGGTTACACAGAGAAGAGAATCATTGTGGAGGACATCAATGATTGAAAGCCAAACCGTCTCTCTCCCCCTCGAGCCGATTTTCCCACTCGCTTATTTGCGAGGCCTGCCGCCATCTTTGAATCTGGATGACAGACGACTTCTCGTAACGCAGATGATGGGCATGCTCGAAAACTTCTACGCTCATCTTCCGCTCAAACAGGCCATGCTCGCTATTGATCCGGTGCAGGCAGGAAGGCTCCTGCTTGACGAGTTGACCGAGCAACAGTCTGAAGTGGAGTTTCTGCAACGCTTGTTGGAAATATTCATCCGGCTGCGTGACCTTCATACGACCTTTGCACTGCCGGCTCCATACAACCAGCTCACAGCGTTCCTGCCTTTTCTCATCGAGGCGTACTTCGACGAGTCACATCAGCCGCGGTACATCGTTACCAATGTCTCGCCTCAGCTTGACCTGGGAAAACTCCGTCCTGGCGTCGAAGTAACTCACTGGAACGGCACGCCGATGGATCGAAAAATTCTTGAACTGGCTTTCACCACGGCTGGTGCAAATCCAGCGGCGCGGTGCAGGCGTGCAATTTACACGCTCACAACTCGTTCTCTAGGTTTTGACCTGATGCCTGAAGAAGACTGGGTAACACTCACATTCAATGACGTCACAGGCCAATCGGAACTCAGATATCCGTGGCTGGTTAACATGAAGCTACCGACTCCGGAAGCTCCCGTTACGAACAGTGCACTGGCAGCGGCTGCGACATTGATTGGTCACGATGCTCAGTCACTCGAGGTACAACGAATACGTAAGCAAATGTTTCGCCCTGAACTGATCAAACACGAGCACCAGATCATGAAGCGCAAAGCGACGGCGCCCGCTGCTGTGTTGCGCGGAGCCGTCGCTGAAGAAACTCTCTTTCCTCAGAACCTGTCGTTCCGCACTGTTGTCACTCCGAGCGGCCAATTCGGTTGCCTGCGTATCTGGAACTTCGAGGTGACCGATGTCGATGGATTTGTCGGCGAGATTATTCGCATCCTTAAGCTCCTGCCTCAGCAAGGCATCATCATCGACGTGCGCGGCAATCCTGGTGGAAATATCACTTCCGGCGAACGGATTTTGCAATTGTTTACGCCCAATCGTATTCATCCTGAGCCGGTAGAATTCCGCGTAACAGACCTGAATCGTAGGATGGCAGACGCCTACCAGTTCCTCGAGCAATGGAGATCATCGCTGAATTTGTCTGTGCGCACCGGGTCGATTTTTTCGCAGGGCTTCCCGCTCACGCCCGCGGAACAGGCCAATGATACCGGGCAGGTGTATCCCGGCAGAGCGGTCGTCATCATTGACGCTATGTGCTACAGCACTTGCTGCTTCTTCGCGGCTGGTTTTCAAGATAATCGCATTGGACCAATTATCGGCGTGGATCCAACCACTGGAGCAGGCGGTGCCAACGTGTGGACACAGGAGCTGCTGCGGCAACTCTGGCAGCCCGATCCAAATTCCTTCCTTCAGGTTCTTCCGGGAGGGGCGACGATGAGCCTGGCCGTACGTAGATCAGTGCGTGTGGGTGCGAACCACGGCATTCCGCTGGAGGGTCTCGGCGTGAGCGCCGACTATATACATCACCTGACTCGAAACGATCTCTTATACAACAACGTCGATCTCTTCAACTACGCCGGACAGTTGCTCGCATCAAGTTAACCGCGTGTAAGCGTCGCTTTTAGCCTGCGGAGCAGGCGCAAGCATAAAGCCTAGGGTGGAGCGAGGCTTTGCGAGCGCAACCCTAGGTCAAGGCGTGTTAGAAAAATTTCAGCCCGCGAAGCGGGCGACAGCGCGGACCCCTCAGCCTCTATCGCCGGCTTCGCGGGCTCACAATTCTAATAACATTGGTCCCAGGGTTCCGCGAGCAAGCTCGCTCCACCCTAGGCTTTATGCGTACGCCTGCTCCGCAGGCTGAAACCGGTTGAGGCGTAAACCTCATCGTGGGGACGTTGAGCGCGGAGTGCTGAGTTGTTTCAGAAGTTCGCGTACTGCAACGTCGAGTTGTGAGTCGCGGTCGGTGAGGGTTTCGCCGATCGGGCGCGAGACTTCGATGTCGACAGGGCGTGGGTTGCGTTCCATGTTTGTTCCGTCGTGGGCAGTGATCTTCATTCGTGGCAAACGAAAGGTTGTGCCGTCGATCAGCGATTGGTTCCAGGTGTAGATGATCCAGCCTGCCGTTGGTTCGCCCACTACCTGACCCAGGCGCAGAGAGCGATAACCTTCGGTGAAGTCTTCCGCGTCAGACAATGAATGTTGATTAGTAACAAGGATTGTTGGACGGTTGAGCGCGCGTTGGCCCAACACGGTGCGCGCGGGTGTGCTGTTCAGGCCACGCAACGTCATCGTTAGATAGCCGCGACGCGCAAAGACGTCGATCGCATAGACATTCACGAAGCCGCCACTGTTGTTGCGGATATCGATCACCACTCCGTCCTTTGCATAGTTTTCCGCGTCGAGATCGACGTGTAACTGCGCGAGCGAGGCGGAGCTCATGTCAAACATGTGCACGTAACCGAGCCGGCCATTGCTCGCACGCGCGACGTATTCACGATTTCGCTCCACCCATTGCCGGTAAAGCAGACCACGTTCAGTCGCGCCATTCACCGGACGGACCACAACCTCGCGTTTGCCGGCCCCGTCACCAGACGACGCGATCGTCAAACTAACGCGCCGGCCGATCTTGTAGTTCAACGTCTCGTCCAGATTTGTAGTTTGATCGATCGTGCGGCTATCAACTGCCAACAAGTAGTCGCCGGCCTTTATGTTTCCAGCAATTGCCGCCGGACTCAGTCCAATCACTTCCGTGATTCGCAAGCGGCCTGTTGTTTCGTACTCGCGTCGGTCGAAACGCAAGCCAATACGACCGGTAACCGGCTGATTTGCGGGCGGCGGTGCGCCTGTGCCAAGGTGAGAAGCGTTGAGCTCACCGACCATCAGTTGCAGCAGGCGTCGCATCTCGTCAGGCGTGCGCGCCCCTTCGATGAGCGGCTCATACTGCGCGCGCACGGCTTCCCAGTTCGCGCCGTGAAAGTTTGGGTCGTAAAAGTTGTCACGCAGGTAGGACCAGCCCTGCCGAAAGACTTCCATCTTCTCACGCGAGAAATCGACGTCCATCTCCGCAGTGACCGCCAGCGATCGAGGTCGGCCTTCGAGATTGACCACACCGATGCGACCGTTCTCGATGAAGAAGATCTCTTTGCTGTCAGGTGAAAACTGCGCGAGGCGTTTGAAGCCGGAAGTTGACGTCAATTGTTTGGCGACCGCCGGTTCACGCGATAGCTCGTCGAGCGAGTAAATATAAATGTTCGCTTGATTCACTGCGTTCGCAATCACCGCGACCCACTTACCGTCAGGACTGATGATCTGTTCATTCACGTCGAGACCGACAGGCAAAAAGCTCAGACGTCTTCGGATATCGTCGAAAACAACCTGAACTGGTTTCGCAGCAGTACGCTTCTCGTCGCCTGGAGACGCCGACGGAGACGCTGACGGCGACGGCGAAGCGACCGGTGATTCACTCGGGCGTGGCTCAGGACGATTAGCGGGCGTCACGTTTCGTGGCGGCTCCTCGCGAAACAGATCGCGAAACTGATCTTCACGGAAACGCGGCGTGCGCGGCACCAGATCGACGCGTGCGAGTTGTGTGCTCTCAGTCCGTTGGCCCGTATCAAACAACATGAATGTGCCATCGGGACTCCACGAGACAGTGTTGTTAAATACATTGGCGAGGAAACTCGCCGGACGCGCAGTGCCACCATCAGCCGCAACGACATAGAGGTTCTTGAACTGGTTCTCGCCAACCGGAAGATATGCCAACCACTTTCCATCAGGCGACCAGACAAACGGCCGATCAGAGTTCACCGGCGGGCGCTCAAAGTATGCGGTCGCAACGACGCGCTCATTCTTGTCGGCAAGATTCATCACGCGCAGCTCTTTCGCGCCACGAATAAATGCGAGCAACTTGCCATCCGGCGAAAACCGTGGTGTCGAATCGTCAGCCGCATCGCGTGTAAGCTGTGTCTCGGAGTTGTTAGTAAAGTCGTAGAGAAAGAGATGTGGCACGCCGTCGCGATCTGAAACGTAAACCAGACGACGACTATCAGGCGCCCATGCAACCTCATATTCCTCGGCGGAACTGTTTGAAACGCGGGCTGCGTCGCCGCCATCCGCAGCCGACGCCGCGAACACCTCGCCACGTACGATGAACGCGATCTTCTTACCATCCGGCGATAACTGTAGTTCGGCGATCTGATCGGTCAGGCGCATACGCTCAACGCCTGGTCCGGCAGACGCACCGCGCCGCGTGATCGCGACTTCGTTGGCTTTGCCACTCTCCGTATCCAGTTTCCAGATCGCGAAGTTGTGTTCGAAGACGATTTCACGACCGTCGTACGAAATGTTCGGCCATAACACGCGACCATCAGTGAAGTTTGAAAGGCGATGCGAATCGGATCGACCTGGCGTGATGGTCCAAACATTCTGCGCGCCGGCTTTGTTGCCGGCGTCCGTACGATCTGAAACGTAGAAGAGCCGGTGTCCGTCGGAGCTCCACATGGGCCACATCTCTTTTGCGCCACCTGCGGCGGTCACTCTTTCATAGGTTCCTGCGCCGCCATCGAACGATCGCAACAACCACACTTCCGCTTCGTCGATATGGCTGTGGCCCTTGCGCCACCACTGGCCCGACGCGATTCCTCTTGCTGAAAACGCCACGGTTGTGCCGTCGGGTGAAGGCGCACCGAAGAACTCGTTCGTGTAGCGATCGGCGCTCACCTGCATCGGTGTGCCCCCGTTTGCACTGACGCGAAACAGATCGTTCAAACCGCCGATGTCACGACTCGTCGAGGAGAAGTAGATCCAACGACCATCTCTGGACCATCCGTCAAGTTGGTCAAGTGCGTCGTCGAAGGTGAGACGTTTCAACTCGCCTGTCGCGAAGGTCAGTAAGTAAATGTCGCCATTGCCGGTTCGTGTCGAGATGAAGGCAAGCTGACGACCATCGGGTGAATAAATCGGGCGTGCTTCGTTGGCCGCGTGCGAGACAAGCAGAGATGCGACGCCGCCGGTTGCGGGCACGGTCCAAATGTCGCCGCCGGAGACGAAGGCGATCTCCTTCCGATCGGGAGAAAGAGACGGCTCGGTGAAGTATGGGCGCGGTTCGGCGAAAACAGGCGCCGTGCTGAATACGGTTAGAGCGATTAAGAATAGTAATCTCCTGGAAGAAAACATGTCGGGCCTCCGATGTGTGGAACCACAGATTACACAGATTATGCAGATACAATTCCGAACGCACGCACGGGAAACGTGCCGAACTGTCGAACCTTCACCGGCACAGCGAAGAATTTGAAACCGCGATCGGGAAGATCGCCGATCCCGCAAAGGTGCTCCACGACCGGAATGTCGTGACCCAACAGAATCGAGTGCGCCGGTCGATTCCCGTCGTGAGTGCCGTCGATGTTGAATGAATCAATCCCCACCAGCACGGCATCGTTCTTCGCGAGATAAGTAGCAGCGCCCTCGGTGAGATACGGATGATTGCCACTTGAGTATTCTTCAGTACGCCAATGCTGGTCCCAGCCTGTATGGACCAGCACCGCCTTCCCTTTTACATCAAGTCCGTTAAAACTCTCTTCGCCAATTGCAGTTCCACTTCGCTCAAAACACCGCACGACGACACCGTCGAGATTCGCTACTGAATAAAGATCAAGCGCTGCCAGATCCTTTCCGCGCGCGTAACGATGGAAAGGAGTGTCGAGGTACGTGCCGGTATTCGCCACCATCTCGATCTTTCCGATGTGAAACTCAGTGCCTGGCGCGTAACGGTTGCGAGACTCTTCACGCGTGAGATAGTCAGTGATAACCGGCGCGGGCAGGCCTTCATACGTGATCATTCCGTGTTCGATCGTGTGGCAAACGTCTATCAACTCAAAATCACGCGGCATTCCGAGCGCCCTCCTCGACGCGTTTCTGCACCAACACTTGAAAGCTCGACGCCATTCCACCCGGCAGGATCATCTCGCGGGCGCCGGTGCTAAGCCTCACTCGTTCCGCATCGCTGTCAGTCGCCGCGATGCGATACTCCATCTCTTCCAAAAGCCCGGCACGCAAGAGAAACTTGTCCTGCGAATCAAACTCGACAACTTGCAATCCGAGTCGTTCGCCTACTGATTTAACTTGCGTCCAGTTGATGCTGGCGGTGATGTCGTACTCGCCCGGTTGCGCCAACAGATCGTCTACGAAACCATGTCGAGAGAACGCTCGCAAAGTTCCATCGGGGCGCAGCGTCGAATCATAAAGCTCGCTCACCTCCGCACCGTAATCAACCGTGATCACAAAACCATTGAGCAGTTTCTTTGAAACCTCAGCCAACCAGTCATCGATCTCGAGATTGACTTCGACGATCTGTCCTTCGACAAGTTCGAGCGAAAAGGCTTCGATGAATTCAGAAAGACGAGTGGTCGACAATGGACCCGGTGACCACTCGAAGTTGCTCGTCGGTGTGACGCTTACATAAAACTCAGATAGTTCCACGTCTTTCTTCAAGACGCGATGGACCGGAAACGCGTCTAGCAACTCGTTCGAAAAGTACAGCCCACACTCGACTACCGGCAGTTCAGCACAAAACTGAACACGATTGCCAAAGTCAGCCAGTCTTTCTCGTGCCTGTCGTCCCGCATCGGCGCTCGACTCGTAAACCAAATAACGCGTGGCAGCAAAGACCGATGGAAATCGATCTGCCAACGTGCGCAGAACTCCGGATGCAAATCTTCCATCGCCAGCGCCGCATTCGACGATGGTCCAGTCCGCAGGTCGTCGCAACTCATCGCAGAGCTTGGCAAAGTAACGTGCGAACGTTGCCGCGAAGAGCTCGCTTCGCTCCGGACTCGTGCGATAGTCCCCTGCCCTGCCCCAGCGCGCGAGATCCGATCTTTGGTAATAACCGCCAACCGGATCGTAAAGCGCTGCCTTCATCCAATCGCGAAAAGTGATCGGACCTTCACGTTCAATGCGTTCTTTTAAGCGTTCGGCTAGTGAAACTGCCAAGCAGAGACTCACCTGTAATAACTATGAACTCAGGCAGCTATCGATCAGTGCGATCTTCTTTGTCGAGCAAGCGGGTAGTATTTTCAGTGACACTGGGCCGATTTGCCAACTCTGCCGTGGTGGGTCGCGGGCGCCAACTGCCCGGCGCGCGAGCCGGCGCTGGAGGTAATGCTGGGTTTTGTGCGTGCGGCGCAAACTGCGGCGGAGCGTGCATCGGCGCAGGTGGTCCATACATGCGAACGGGTCTCGGCGCGCCCTCTTCGAAAACCGCCGCATAGAGCATTCGCAGCGGACCGCCGATGAAACAGATTATCGCGGCGAGAGCTGCGAGTATTTCAGGGAACGAAGTGCCACGCACATAACTTGCAAACATCCCCAGAATCGGAACGATGACGGCACCAGAAAGCAATAGTATGCCGCCCTGTTTCACTCCTCTGCGGCGTGGAGATACCGGCACTGGCTCGTCCGGATTGCGATAGACCGGAAGCACGCCTCCGTTGGTGAGCAGCTGAATCACGCCATCGAGGGGGAAGCCACAACGAGAGCAGAACCTGATCGCTCCAGTAACTTGTTGCTGACCGCATTGCGGACAAAACATCGAGATTGTTCCTCGCCAACAGGCTGTTACGTCGAACTAGATAATAAACCCATGAGCGCCTTCGCCGGAAAGTATTTTGACGGTCGCCACCGCGCGCCCGCGATAATCGCCTGCATCGACGAGCGTTTCGAGCAGTAAGCTGAGAAGCGGTCGCGGCTCGCCCGAAGGAACGGAAACGTATTTGCTTAAAGCACTATCGTCGCGAATGGAGTTGAATGCACGTTGCCGCGCGAGATCTACTTCCGACAGATAGTCGACCACCAATTCGGGACTCGAAAGTGTTTCCGGCAGGGTCCATTCGAAGGGATCGTCCCAGAGATTGGTCGCGAGGCCGCCGCAAGTCTGCTCGATTGCGGCGGCGCTGCGAAGAATGTTCTCACCGATACTGACGGCCGGTGGGTTGCGGTAAAGAAGATCTCGCGGAACTGAGCTGGCGAGATCCTTGAGACTGGTGATTAAGTTCGCGAACTCGCGATCGATTTGATCAACGATCTCTTTTGCCACAAATTACACAGATGTACGCAGAGGTTACTTCCCTCTGGTCCGCCGATCGGTTTCTTCGACTACGGTTCCATAGCTGCGACCGCCGAAGGTGAATCCGTTGTGCACATAACCTTTCGCCCCGACGCGCGAGCCGCGCGCTGGAACACCGCGTCTGGTCGCGACCCAGATTCTTCCGGTGCCGTCGTCGATCTCGTAAGCGCCGGCTCCCATCGCTCCGTAACTATTAGTGACAGTGCCGACGATCCCTACTTCTTTACCACGATAACGATCCGGATTGGCGTTTATCCTTGCGATATTTGTTTGCGAAGGGCAGGCGGTGAGCAGTAGCGTCCCACCGATTAGAACCGCGAAAATAACGACCTGTTTCAAGACTAGCATTTGCGTCTCCTTAAATGTGGCGTTCATTTTCGGGAGAGGGCCAGATGATAACACGGCCCACCACAAGAGGCACAAACAGCACAAGTTGCGCATTTTGTGCCTTTTTGTGGCTCACTTGCCAAACCAACCGATCGGACGGCCCGACAGATCCACCCAAACACTCTTCACCTGCGTGTAAAGCTCGAGCGCGTGGCGGCCCATCTCGCGCCCGTAGCCCGACTGTTTGTAACCACCAAAGGGAGACGCTGCATTGAACATGTTGAAGGTATTGATCCAAACAACACCCGCCTTGATCTCTTTCGCGAAACGATGCGCGCGCGTGATGTCGCGCGTCCAAATGCCGGCAGAAAGACCGTAGATCGTGTCGTTCGCCTGCTTGATGAGATCGTCTTCGTCCTTGAAGGTGATGACTGAAACGACTGGTCCAAAGATCTCTTCCTGGGCCACGCGCATGCTGTTCCTGACTTCAGAAAAGATCGTCGGACTGAAGAAGTAACCTTTCTGGAACGCACCGTCGAGCTGTGGCGACTGGCCACCGGTGACCACTGTCGCTCCTTCTGCGCGCGCGATATCGACGTAACCTTTGATCCGATTCAGTTGTTCCTCGGAGACCTGCGGCCCCATCTGTGTCGCTTTGTTCATTGGATCGCCGACGGCGATCTTTCCCGCACGCTCGGATAGTTTGGTCAGAAACTGGTCCTTAATTGACTCTTCGACAAACAATCGCGAGCCGGCACAGCAAACCTGTCCCTGGTTGTAGAAGATTCCCATCATCGCGCCCGCAACCGCTTGCTCGAGATCGGAATCAGCGAAGACGATATTCGGCGCCTTGCCACCTAATTCGAGCGACACTTTGGTCAGATTGTCGGCAGCGGCTTTTGCGATCAGTTTGCCGACTTCAGTCGACCCGGTGAATGCGATCTTGTCGATGCCCGGATGCGCAGCGAGTGCGGCACCCGCAGTTTCGCCGTAACCTGGCACGATGTTCACAACACCTTCGGGAAATCCCGCCTCCTGAATCAACTTAGCGAGCTCCATCGCGCCGACAGGAGTCTGTTCAGCAGGTTTGAGGACGACCGTATTACCCGCCGCCAGCGCGGGCGCGAGTTTCCATGCCGCCATCAGCAACGGAAAATTCCACGGAATTATTTGACCACAGACGCCGAGCGGTTCACGCAACGTATAGTTGAACATTCTCCCCGGAACGGGAATCGTTTCGCCTTCGATCTTCGTGGCCCAACCGGCGAAGTACTCGAAGTTTTCAACCACTTGCGGCAGATCGACGTAGAGCGATTCCTTGATCGGCTTGCCGTTGTCGGCAGTTTCCAACTCTGCCAGTTCCGCTGAGTGTTCCTCGATGAGCTGTGAGAGTTTGTAAAGCAGCCTGCCGCGATCGCGCGCGCTCATCTTGGACCACTTTCCTTCGAAAGCTCGCCGTGCAGCCCCGACCGCTTTGTCGATATCTGCCTTATCCGCCTCAGCAACCTCTGCGAGCGATTCGCCGGTTGCAGGATTCGGCGTCTTGAACGTTTTCCCCGACTCCGAATCCACCCATTGCCCGTCAATAAAAAGCTGATACTTTCTCATGTCGTGATCCTAATCCGCGTTCATCCGCGTAAATCCGTGGCTAAAACTCCGTCGTTCCCAACAACAATTGCCGCAACACGTACGGCAAAATCCCACCGTGATGGTAATAGTCAACCTCGATCGGCGTGTCGATCCGAAGAGTGATAGGGATCTCTTCAATCGCCCCACTCGCTCGATGAATAACGAGCGTAATGTCCTGTCGTGGCTCAATTCCCTGTTCGATTCCCAGCAGATCAAACCGCTCACTGCCGTCGAGTCGTAACGAAGCCGCGTTTGTATCGTCTTTGAACTGGCAAGGCAACACTCCCATTCCAACCAGGTTGCTGCGATGGATACGTTCAAAGCTCTGCGCGATCACAGCCTTGACGCCGAGCAGCCTCGTTCCTTTCGCCGCCCAGTCACGCGAACTGCCCGTGCCATATTCCTGACCCGCAATGATTACGAGCGGCATACCTTCAGCCTGATAACGCATCGCCGCATCGTATATGCTCGTTCGCTCGCCCTCAGGTTGATAGATCGTTACGCCGCCTTCAACGCCCGGCACCATCAGATTCTTTATGCGCACGTTGGCAAAGGTTCCGCGCACCATCACTTCGTGATTGCCTCGGCGCGCGCCGTAGCTGTTGAAATCTTGGATGTCGACGCCGCGCTCCTGCAAGTACAAGCCTGCAGGCGATGATGGTTTTATCGCACCCGCGGGACTGATGTGATCCGTAGTAACTGAATCGCCGAAGATCGCCAACGGTCGCGCGCTCTTCACATCCGACAGAGGCTCGAGTGTGCTATGGAAGTTTTCGAAGTAAGGAGGCTCGCGAATGTAAGTCGACTCGCTCTCCCACTGATAAACGTTTCCGGTCGAGGGCGGAATGTCGTTCCAAAGCGGGTTCTGTTCTTCGAAGTTGCTGTAGAGCGTTTTGTAAGTTTCGGGATCGAAGGCCGCGCTCATTAGGTCCTTGATCTCCTGCATGCTCGGCCAGATATCTCGCAGGTAAACATCCTGACCATCCTTGTCAGTGCCCAGCGGATCTGACGACAGGTCGAGATCGATGCGGCCGGCGATTGCAAACGCAACCACCAGCGGCGGGCTCATCAGGAAGTTCGCTCTGATGCTCTGATGCACACGGGCTTCGAAGTTTCGATTTCCAGAGAGGACAGAAGCGGCAACTACGTCGCGTTCATTGACAACCTGCTCGATGGCCGGATCGAGTGGTCCGGAGTTACCGATACATGTCGTGCAACCATAGCCCACGAGGTTGAACCCCAATTCATTAAGGTAAGGCTGGAGACCGGTGCGTTCGAGATACTCGGTGACGACTCTCGAGCCTGGCGCCAAAGAGTTCTTGACTTTCGGATTGACCGTCAATCCTCTCTGGACGGCCTTCTTGGCAAGTAAACCGGCGGCCAACATCACGCTCGGATTTGAAGTGTTTGTGCAGGAAGTGATCGCCGCAATCAAAACATCGCCATGGCCCAGGAGTTCATCGCCCGCCCGAAATTCGTCTTCAGGTATTTCAGCGACGCGGTCTGGCGTCGGACGGTTGTTGACCATTTCCGTCTCGGTCCAGACGTTCGTGTTGATGGTTGTCAAATGATTCGCGACCGTGGCAGGGACGGTCTCGGATCGTTGCTCACCGCCGCCGGACGCGTCGCGCTGTCTGTCGGCGCCGATCTTCACGTGGTAACGTGTCCAGAGGTCCTCTTCCGATTTGCCGTAACCTCCTTCACTTACTGGCTTAACCATCAACTCGTTGAACTGTGCTTTGAGAGCCGACAGCTCAATTCGATCCTGTGGTCGTTTTGGTCCAGCTACGCTTGGTCCAATCGACTCGAGATCGAGATCGAGCACGACGCTGTAGTCGCAGTCACCTTTTCGCGGGATGCCAAACATCCCCTGGGCTGTGTAGTAGTGACGCACCAGATCCACGTGTTCTTTCGGTCGTCCAGTCGCGAGCAGGTACGCGCAAGTCTCCTCATCGACCGGAAAAAAGCCCATCGTCGCGCCATACTCCGGAGCCATGTTTGCGATCGTCGCGCGATCGGTTACTGACAAACTCGCCGCACCTTCGCCATGAAACTCAACAAACTTGCCGACCACCTTCGCGCGACGCATCATCTCGGTGACACGCAAGACGAGGTCGGTTGCAGTCACACCTTCACGCAAACTTCCACTTAAATGAACGCCGACAACATCCGGAGTTAAAAAGTAAACCGGTTGGCCCAACATCGCAGCTTCGGCTTCGATGCCGCCGACACCCCAACCAACAATGCCGAGCCCGTTGATCATCGTCGTGTGTGAATCGGTGCCGACGAGTGAATCAGGAAAGTAGACATGCTTCTCCCAGACGTTCTTCGCCAGATATTCGAGGTTGACTTGGTGACAGATACCGATGCCAGGCGGGATAACGCAAAATCCATCGAAAGCCTGTGTGCCCCACTTCAGAAACTGATAACGAGAGCGATTGCGTCTGAACTCGATTTCCATGTTCTTTTCAAACGCATCGCGAGTGCTGGAGTAGTCGACCTGCACTGAATGATCGATCACCAGGTCGACAGACACGAGCGGCTCGATCACGCCGGTGTTCTTTCCCAAGCGCGCGACCGCGGAACGCATGGCAGCAAGATCGACGAGCAGCGGCACGCCGGTGAAGTCCTGGAGCAAAACGCGAGCGACGATGAATGGAATCTCTTCGACACGCTTGCCGTTCGGTTGCCAGTTAGCCAGTTCCTTCACGTCGTCTTCAGTGATCTTCTGGCCGTCGCAATTTCGCAGCACAGATTCGAGCACGACGCGAATACTGTGTGGCAGTCGTGAAACTGGTCCGACACCATTCTTTTCGAGTTGTGGGAGTGAATAGAACTGTCCGACAGGACCGGAACCAGAGGAGAAAGTTTGCAAAGAATCGAAGGGACTATCTGGCATAGTGATGCTCAAACTCTTTTCCTGAAAGCGGAATTTTCAGATTGTTGTGGTTCAAATTGAAGTGTAAAGTCCGTGGTAGTAATCGTCAACCAGTCGGACAAAATTTGCCACAAAAAGGCACAAAGATACACAAGATACGGATCTTGGGTTATAGTTAAGCACAACTTCCCCCAACATTTCTGGCTGCCTGAGAGCAAGGAGATTTGTATGGCGAAGAAACGCGGCGACGAGTTCGAATATTTGGCGAACGATCCGGACTACGTGCCTGATCCCGAAATCGAGGAATTCATGGAGCTCGAAATTTCTCGCGCGCCCAAAGACCCCGATCTGCTGGCTCATCGACTCCGCAACAACACCGCTGCTTCTCCGCGCGATGCGGGTGGTGATTTAGACGCCGCGTGGGAAGACGTCAACGACAGTGGATCGGAAACCGTCGCAGGTGATAATCCAACGCCCGATCAATCGTTGGTCGAGGAAAACGCATCGGCGGTCGGCGTGAGCTATGAAGACAATGAGGAACTCGAGTTTATCGACAAGATCGAAAAACGCGATCGCGATCGATACGAGCTTGATGAGAACTCAAAAGCTTCAGAGAACATGATCTAAAACTGTCGCCGGCTGTCGAGCAGGATCGTTACCGGACCATCATTGACCAGTTCAACCTGCATCATCTTGCGAAAGCTGCCTGTTTCAACTCGCCCGAGCAGCTTTCGGCTACTCTCGACAAAGTATTCATACAACGGCTCCGCAATTTCGGGCGGCGCCGCATCGCTCCACGAAGGCCGAAGCCCGCGTCGCACGTCGCCATACAAAGTAAACTGAGAAACCACCAACAAGCCACCGCCGATGTCTTTCACTGAAACATTCATCCGACCTTCAGCATCGTCGAAGACACGTAACGCAACGATCTTCGGCGCGAGGTAATCGGCGTCGTCCTTCGTGTCGTCACGAGCAACACCCAACAAAACGACGAGACCGTTTCCGATCTCGCCGACGATTTGTCCGTCAATCATGACGCTCGCACGCGTCACACGTTGCACTACCGCTCGCATCTTCTACTTCTTCGGCGGTCGTGAAGGTCGTATCTCAACACGGCTCGGCAGAGCACGATCGGGATACGCCAGAAGATCCATTACGACACGAGCGATGTCGTCGGGCTGTAGTTGCCAGCTCTTCTGATCGTCCGGCTCGTCGCCGCCGAATTCAGTGTTGACTGATCCCGGCATGATGTAACTCACCTTGATTCCGTCGTGCCTGACTTCCTGCATCAACGCTTCACTGAAACCATTCAAGCCAAACTTCGAGGCGTTGTAGGTAGCCATCTGCGCGTGCGCATTCGTTCCGGCCAGCGAAGAGATGTTGATGATGTAACCACCGCCACGTTGCTTCATCAGCGGAATCGCCTCGTGGCAACAGTAGAAGACGCCGAACACGTTCGTCTCAAGCACGGCGCGAAACTCGTCAACACTCGTCGACTCCACTGACTTGAATAGGCCGATGCCGGCGTTGTTGACAAGAATATCGAGCCCACCAAAATCTTTACCGATCGTCCCGATGACCGACTTCACCTGGTCGTAGTTACGAACATCGCAAACGTACGTCGCAGCTCTGCCGGGCCCGATTTGATTCAGTTGCGCCATCGTGGTGGCTAACTCTTCTTCATTGCGCGCGGTAATTGCGACGCGCCCGCCCGCGCGGATGAGTGATTCGGCGATTGCGCGTCCGATGCCTCGCGTGCCGCCGGTTACGATTGCGATCTTGCCGTTTAGATCCATGCTTCGCCACAAAGAGGTACAAAGATACAAAAAGGCACAAAGAACAAAGAAATCATGCCTGTAACCTTGCTCGCAGTCGTTCGTTGACGACTTTGGGATTTGCTTTGCCCTTCGAAGCCTTAATCACCTGGCCCACGAAGAAACCAAATAACGCTTCCTTGCCGGAGCGATAACTCGCGAGTTGCGCAGGATTCGCCGCTATTACGCTGTCAATCAGATCGTCGATCTCGCCGGTGTCGCTCAACTGGACCATGCCTTGTTCCTCAATGATCGTCTGCGCTGATTTTCCGGTCTTGAACATCTCGACGAGCACGTCTTTCCCTTGTTTACCGCTGATCTTCTCTTCGTCAATCAAACGCACTAACGCGCCCAACTCCTGCGGCGTGACACGTGAGTCGGCCGCAGAGAGTCCGGCAAGCTCGAGTTCGCGCAGCAACTCGGACCTGATCCAGTTTGCAGTTGCGCGCGGATTTCCCGAAGCCTCGGCTGCTGTCTCGTAGTAATCAGCCAACGATCGCTCGGAGACAAGTTGCGACGCGTCGGCGTAACTCAAACCGTACTGCTCGGAAAAACGCTTTCTGCGTTGCTCCGGCAACTCAGGCATACTCTCTCGCACTTGCTCGACGAACTCCGGCGACACCATCAACGGCGGCAGATCCGGCTCGGGAAAATAGCGATAGTCGTGCGCTTCTTCCTTCGAACGCATCACCCGCGTTTCCATCGCGCGCTCGTCCCAGAGTCGAGTCTCCTGACTCAGGCGCCCGCCTGATTCGAGCACTTCAATGTGTCGCTTAACTTCAAACTCAATCGCGCGTTGCATGAAGCGAACCGAGTTCAAGTTTTTCAACTCCACCTTCGTTCCGAACTTTTCGTCGCCAGCGCGCCTGACTGATACGTTTGCTTCGCAACGAAGATTTCCCTTCTCCATGTCGGCTTCGGACGCTCCAGCCCATTGCAGCGTGCGACGCACGTGATTGACGTAGTCGTAAGCTTCCCACGAAGAACGAAAGTCAGGTTCGGTAACGATCTCGGCGAGCGGAACTCCAGCGCGATTGAGATCGACGTAGGAATAACGATCGACTTCGGGCAGACCTTCGTGGACGTTCTTGCCGGCGTCCTCTTCGAGATGTAATCGCGTGATGCGAATCTTCTTCGGATGCCACTCGATCGGATGACCGGCTTCATCACGCTCGGCGGTCATGATTTCGAGTTCGCCGTTGGCGGAAAAAGGTTGATCGTATTGCGAGATTTGATAGCCCTTCGGCAGATCGGGATAGAAGTAGTTTTTGCGTGCGAAGATCGATTGGTGATTGATGTGCAATCCCAGCGCGAGCGCGGCGCGGGCTCCAAGCTCGACTGCACGGCGATTCAAAACCGGCAGCGCTCCAGGCAAGCCGAGACAAGTCGGACATGTGTTTGCGTTGGGCTCGTCGCCAAAACGAGTGGCGCAGCCACAGAAGATCTTCGACTCCGTGCTCAGTTGAGCATGGATCTCAAGACCGATGACTGTTTCCCAGGTCATCTGTGCGATCCGCGTCCTGGAGGAATGGGCCGGGGATTAACGAACACTCGGCCACGCCCTCTAAACACCGGATTGAACGGACGTGTTGGAAAACGAGTTATCGGAAATCTTGGAAAAGGAGTTATCGGTGTCGCCAGAAACCCATCAAACGGTGAAGGCGCAAGCTGTCGGAACCGGTTGAAGTGGCCACCGGTGATTCCAAAACCTACACCGTCAGGAGCGAAACCAGAGAAACCACCGACTGCATATGACGAGGGCAACTCCAGCGGACGCGGACGCCAGGGTTCGATCATTGCATCATTCGCTTCAATCTCAGCTCGCAATGCGTCAGCGCGACTGCGCCGGTAAGCTTCGTCCTCCGCGCGCATGTTGCGCGCCTGTTCCACCGTGCGGTCTTCTATAGCTGCCACCTCGCGACGTCGCTCTTCCAATGAAGGCAGGCCGAGCTCCTTGCGGCGGTTTTCGCTCTCTACACGCGCGCGCCGGTATTTTTCGAGATCCGCATTCGTGACTGAGCGCTCTGCACCGGCACGACGAGCTTGCGGAACGCGCTGAACGGCAGCCTCCGGCGCTTTCGCTTTCATCAGCAACGACCCCGGCACTTCGCCGTTAGCCCGCTCTGTCGCGACGACGTCGACCGTGTTTAGCTGGATCGTGATCTGGATTCCGTTACCTGCCTCGTACGTAAGAGTTGAATTGGTGACGGTAAACTGATTCGGGATTTCGACACGGCGACCGTCACGCATGACGATCGTGTAGGCGTTTGCCGCAGTCGCCATTAAAACCAAAAGCACGACGACAATTAATACTCTCATCGCTAAAACCTCATGTTTCGTAAAGCTCGGGAATGGCGAAAGTATAGCACTTTGCCTCTGCTCCGGAGGAGTAACATATTTATAGCTTTGCAACTGACCCGTCTCTCTGGTATACATGCGGCGCACCAAAAAACGAAACCAACGAGCTTATTTGAAACGCGGACGTCCGGCCTTGACCTGGCGCAGCGCCGCTCGGTTCCAAAACATTTTCACAGAGGAGCGAGTGAGGAATGGCAAAGACGGTTTGTAAGATTTTGGGAGTTCTTTTTCTGATAGTAGGTGTGTGCGGCTTTGTGAGCCCGCATCTGCTTAACGCTCACCTTTCGCCTGCACATAACGTAATTCACATCGTCTCGGGCGCAATTGCGCTCTATTTCGGTTTTGCAGGAACCCTGTCCGGAGCAAAGACCTTCTGTCTGGTCTTCGGTGTCGTTTATCTCGCACTGGGTATTCTGGGTATGGCACTCGGCGGTCAGCCCGATCGCTTGTGGCGCGTTGTGCCAAACACGCTCGAATGGGGCATGGCCGACCACGGCATTCACATCCTGCTCGGCGTGCTCTTCCTCGTCGGCGGGTTGTTTACTAAGAGAGTCGATTAGTCTCGCTTTCAGGTTGCAAGGGCGAGTTCCGTAAGTGGCGCACTTGCGTCCCCGATCTCCAAACCCTTGCAGCCTGAGCCTATGACTAAAGAATGCCCTTCTCCTGCCGGTGCGTCTCGTGTACCGGCGTTACGCGTGGCCCACCCGTGACCGGATGCGCGTCAACCAAAACTCTGACATCAAACACTTCCTGAAGTATGTGCGGCTTGAGCACCTCCGCCGGCGTTCCGGAGTGAATAGTTTTTCCGTGTTGCATCAGCAGAATGTTGTCGGCGAATTGCGCCGCCAGATTGATGTCGTGAGTAATGACGAGAGCCGATGCGCGTTGCTGATCGCATCGATTCCGGACCAGCGACAGCAATGTTGCTTGATGGGAGAGATCGAGATTCGCCGTCGGCTCATCTAGCAGGAGAATCGGCGCTTCGGTGGCGAGTGCACGCGCCATCAGCGCTCGTTGTCTCTCGCCGCCCGACAACTCATTCATCAATCGACCACTCAACTCCGTTAATTCAGTCTCTTTCAGGACGGCATGCGCCACCTGAAGATCGCGATCTGTTTCCCATCCCCAGCCGGCGTTGGTGGCCCAGGCAAAGCGACCGCCGAGTATGAACTCGAGCACGGTCACCGGGAAACGAAGCTCCGCTTCCTGGGCGACAACGGCAATGCGTCTCGAAATACTTCGTCGATTGAGTCGTTCGAGTGGCTCGCCGTCTAAAACAATCGTCCCTGATGACGGGCGGATCTGTCCGTTGAGCGCGCGAAGCAGAGTTGATTTGCCGGCGCCGTTTGGTCCGATGATCGCTGTTGCCTCACCGTTCTTGAGCGTCACCGACACGGCAGCCACCGCCACGCGGTGGTCGTAAGAGACGGTTATCTTGCGAGCCTCTAACATGTGATTTTTGTTTTTTTCTTGTGCCTCTTTGTGGCTAAGCTCTCTTCAACAAATAGATAAACAACGGCGCGCCGATCAGCGCGGTGATCGCGCCGACCGGAAGCTCGCGCGGCGCGATGATCGTGCGCGCTATCGTGTCGGCAACGATTACAAACAGCGCGCCGCCAAGCGCAGCCGCAGGAATGCTGATGCGGTTGTCGCTGCCGAGTGAGAGTCGCGCCAGGTGCGGCACGACAAGACCAACGTATCCCACCGATCCGCTGGCTGCGACTGAGCTTCCGACCAACAAACTAGCCACGAGAAACACCACCACGCGCACACGCCCAACTTCAACGCCGAGATCGAATGCATCGCGCTCGCCAAGCATCAACAGATTCAACGAGCGCGCGTGCAGCGTTAACACCAGCGCACCGGCAACGGCGACTGTTATCGCGACCGGAAGTAGCGCTCTGCTCGTTCCAGAAAGATCTCCCAAAAGCCAGAAGGTGAACGAACGAATCCTCGTCGCGTCCATCAACGTCGTGACAAAAACGATCACCGATGAAAGAAATGTCGTGACGATTACGCCTGCAAGTATCAAGCGCTCGGGCGTCGCGCCCGCACGTCCGCGCGCCAGTCTGTACACAGCCAACGTCGCGATCAGCGCTCCGCTGAACGCCACTAAAGGCCGCATCCACTCATTCGCGCCGAAAAAGATCAGCGCGATCATCGTTCCGACCGCGGCGCCGTTTGATATTCCGAGGAGATAAGGTTCGGCGAGCGGGTTGCGCAGCAACGCCTGATAACCCGCGCCGGCAGTCGCAAGCGAACCACCGACTGCCGCAGCCAAAAGAATTCTCGGCAGACGAATCTGAAACAAAATGTCGAATTGATCTCGGCTCAAGCCGCATGCGCTGGTCCCCAGTGAAGCGATCGCACACAACGACGCTCGCGCAGGCAGTCGTTCACTTCCGATCAGCGACATCACGACAATCGCAAACAACAAAACGACCGCCAGCACTGCGCAAGACACAAGCGTCTTTCGCAGCGTGACGCGGTTTGCCGAAACCACGACGACATTTGATGCGGTGCTGATCATTGCTTGAACGCGTCTGGATGAAGAGCTCTCGCCATTTCCTCGAGTCCGTCAACGGCCCTTGGACCCGGACGCACGAGATGGTCGTCGTTGATCTTGTAAACACGACCTTCACGCACTGCTGGTGATTGTCGTAACGCTTCGGCGACTGTCGAATTTCCTGTGCCCATCGATCCGCCGGTCGGCAGAATGATCGCTTCAGGCTTCGCGGCAAGTGCAGACTCATTGCTGTACTTGGGCCACGCGCCCGGAACATCCGCGGTGACCGAGATCGCACCGGCGCGACGCATCAGATCGGTTACAAACGCGTCATGACCGGCGGTGTAAAGCGGTTCTGCTGAGAGTTGATAGAAGATCCGCACCGGTTGCTTCTGCTTCACCGCCTCTTCGACAGCGTTGGTTCGTTCACGAAGCTTCTGCACCAGCAGTCTTGCTTGTTCGTCGTGTCCGAGAATCTGGCCTATTTGTTCGATGGAACGAAACACTCCTTCGAGATCGTGCGGATCGGTGACGAAAACCGCGATGTTCTGGTTTTGCAGTTGTTGCGTGAATACTTCGAGCTGCGAAGCGGTAGAGATCAGGACCAACTGCGGCTTTAACGAAATGATTCGCTCAAGACTCGGATGAAGAGTGTCGCCCACTTCAGGGACGGCTTTGGCCTCGGGAGGATAGTCGCAATAACTCGTGCGTCCGACGAGTCGATCACCTGCTCCGACGGCAAACACGACCTCGGTGAGATTGGGCGCGAGCGAGATAACCCTGTCCACTCGCTGTGGCAGCGCTACACGACGGCCAGCGTCGTCTGTAATCTCACGCGAATTTTGAGTTGCAGTAGTATGAGGAGTGTTGCACGCACAAAGCAGTATCAGCGAGGCGACCAGCGCCAGCCGTTGCATCATCTTTTTTTCAACTTGAGCCACCCACACGCTTAGTCAAGGATTATAGCCACAAAGAGGCCCAAAACGTATGTGCCTTTTGTGCCTTTTTGTGGCGACTACGGTTTGTCTTTTTGTGCTTCCTGGTGGCTTCCGTTAAGATCCGTTCCAAATGATCAAAACTGTCGAGTGGACAAAAGATGGCATACGCATGTTGGACCAGCGTCTGCTTCCGTCACAGGAAATCTACCTGATGCTGCGTTCATACGAAGAAGTAGCGGAGGCGATTCGCAAGATGGTGATCCGCGGCGCACCAGCGATCGGTGTCGCGGCCGCAATGGGAATCGCGCTCGGCGCGAGCCAGTCAGTCGGAACTTCTGTCGCGGATCTCGAAGACGATCTCGGCTACATCTGTGACGTGATGAGCAAGACGCGACCCACTGCCGTCAACCTTTTTTGGGCCATCGAACGGATGCGCGGAGCTTTTCAGAGGAACAGACACCTCAACGACGTCGAACAAGTCAAACAGGTACTGATCTCCGAAGCCCAAGCCATCCTTGAAGAAGACCTTGCTGCTAACCGCGCGATCGGACAGCATGGTGAACCGTTGATTCCCGACGGCGCGACAGTGCTGACACACTGTAACGCCGGCGCATTAGCCACGGCCGGAGACTACGGCACTGCACTCGGAGTGATTCGCGGCGCGCGCGACGCGGGAAAGAAAGTTGCCGTAATCGCCGACGAAACGCGGCCGTTTCTCCAGGGTCTTCGACTCACCGCCTGGGAGTTAGCAAAGGACGACATTCCGGTCACGGTGATCACCGACAACATGGCCGGTCATGTAATGAAGAGCGGGAAGGTCGATGCAGTTGTCGTTGGAGCGGATCGCATCGCGGCAAATGGCGACACCGCAAACAAGATCGGCACTTACATGGTTGCGGTGCTCGCGCGCGAACACGGCGTGCCGTTTTATGTGGCGGCGCCTTTAACGACGCTCGATCTGTCGCTTGCTTCGGGTGAAGAGATTCCGATTGAAGAGCGGGATCCGATGGAAGTGACGCACATTCGTGAACACCAACTCGCGCCCGAAGGAGTCAAAGTTCAGAATCCGGCGTTTGACGTGACGCCGAACCAGTTCATCACCGCGATCATTACGGACAGGGGCGTAGCGAGGCCACCCTACACAGAAAGTCTAAAGAAACTGTTTGAGCCACAGATGAACGCGGATTAACGCGGATTCAATCCGCGGATATCTGTGTTTATCCGCGGCTAAATCTGCTCTTCTTCCACCAATCTATCGTGCGCTTCAATCCCTCACGAAGATCGACTTTCGATTCGTAGCCCAACAACTCGCGCGCTATCGTGATGTCAGCCAAACTGTGCCGCACGTCACCTACGCGCGGTTCGAGATACTCGGCGGTAACGTCCTGTTTCCCGGTCAGGTCCTTCAACTCGGCCAACAGCTCATTCAACGTGACCCGCTCGCCGTTCGCGACATTAATGACTTTTCCTGACGCTTTCTCCGCCGTCGCAGCTTTGAGATTCGCTGCGACGACATTGTCGATGTAAGTAAAGTCGCGCGACTGTTCTCCATCGCCAAAAATGACCGGCCGCTCTCCCGTCAACAGCGCGCTGATAAAACGTGACACAACGCCCGAATACTGCGAGCCCGGATCCTGTCGTGGTCCAAAAACGTTGAAATAGCGCAGCGACACTGTTTCCAAACCGTAAACTCGCGTGAAAACCTGGCAGTAATATTCACCAACGAGTTTCGCGACCGCATACGGCGAAAGCGGATCCGGTCGCATTTCTTCAGACTTCGGCAGCGTCGGCTGATCGCCGTACGCCGAGCTCGAAGCAGCGTAGACCACGCGCTTCACACCTTTATCGCGCGCCGCCAGTAACAATGAAAACGTGCCGTCAACAGATGCGATGTGCGACTGCCTTGGAGCTTCAACCGAACGCGGCACCGACGGAATTGCCGCTTCGTGAAAAATCAGTTCGACATCTTCCAACACTTTCGGCAGCAGACTCTCATCGGCCACACTGCCGTGAATGAAATCGAAGTTGCCACTAATTTCGTCGAGATTTTCGCGGTGGCCGGTTGAGAGATCGTCGAGCACGCGAACACGCGCGCCGCTAGTCGTGAAAGCGGAAGCGATGTGTGACCCGATAAAACCCGCGCCACCCGTAACCAGAACTATTCCTGTCAGTGGCATCCGCTTTTACCTGCCCACACCGACGTATTCGAAACCCAGCTCGCGCATGTCTTCCGGCTCATAAATGTTTCGCAGGTCGGCGACTTTGGGAGTCTTCATAAGATCGCGGATTCGGTTGAGGTCGAGTGCGCGAAACTGGTTCCACTCGGTGACGAGCACCAGCGCATCGGCGCCCTTCACTGCGGCGTACTCGTCATCGGCATAAACAATGCCTGGAAGCACCTTCACAGCTTCCGACTTCGCGACCGGATCGTAAGCACGCACGGTAGCACCGTCGTCGAGCAAACCGCGAATGATTCCCACGGCTGGTGCTTCGCGCATGTCGTCGGTTTCCGGTTTGAAAGCCAGACCCAGGACAGCGATAGCTTTTTCCTGAAGTGGACCAACAAGCTTCCGAATCTTGGCCAGCATGTGCTGGCCCTGTCGGTGGTTTACTTCGATTACGGCATCGACGATCAGAGACGACTCCTCGTAATGCCGCGCCACCGAAGCAAAGGCCCTCGTGTCTTTCGGAAAACAAGAGCCACCGAAACCCGGGCCGGGATGAAGAAACTTACTGCCGATTCGCTTATCCATTCCGATCGCGCGTGCCACGTCATGCACGTCGCAACCGATCTTCTCGCAGAGGTTTGCGATTTCGTTGATGAACGACACCTTCGTCGCGAGAAAGGCGTTGGCGGCGTACTTTGTGAGCTCAGCCGCTTCGAGCGAAGTAATCACAAACGGTGCTTCGATCAGGTAGAGCGGGCGATAGAGATCCTTCATGATGGCGATTGCTTCTTCATCACGACTGCCGATCACGACTCTATCAGGACGCATGAAATCGTTAATTGCGGCGCCTTCGCGCAAAAACTCCGGATTCGAAACGATGCCAAAGTTAGCGCGCGTTTTCTTTCGCTCGCCGATCAGCTTGCGGATGTGTTCGCCCGTGCCAATTGGGACCGTCGATTTCGTAACGACGACTTTGTAGCCGTTCATGTAGTCAGCGATGGACAAAGCTGCCGCTTCGACATAACTGAGATCAGGAGATCCGTCGGGCTTAGGAGGCGTGCCGACGGCCAGAAAAATGACGAGCGCTTGTTCGACTGCTTGTTTGACGTCGGTGGTGAATCTGAGGCGTCCGGCTTGAGAGACTTTGGAGACGAGTTGTTCGAGGCCGGGTTCGTAAATCGGCATCACGCCCTGGCTGAGCCGCTCGATCTTCTCTTCATCGACGTCGACGCACGTTACGTCAACGCCGAATTCGGCAAAGCAGGCTCCGGTTACAAGTCCAACATAACCGGTCCCGATTACAGCAATATGCATCGCGTCTTGTTGTGTCTCTTTGTGGCTTAGACTGTGCCTTTTTGTGGCCACATTCAAAACCTTGCGGGTCACGCGTCTAAGCTCGCGTGACCCGCAAGGTTAATTTAGCTGACCGCAGCGCTGGTTACCAGTGCCACAGTGTTTTTCTCAAGCCGAATGAGAATTACGAACTTACTTAGTCGGGCTGACTACGGTAACACTGCCGCCGAAGTTAAGGTCGTTGTTGTGGAACGCGGCATAAAGAACACCCGCCACAGCGCCACCGATGGCCAGCAGCAAAACTGCCAACGCGCCGCCGCTCAAACCATCATCATCGTCGCCCTGCGGATTAGGAGTTCCCGCAGTTGCACTCTCGCCAGCCGCAATCTGCTTGACGCTGCTACCGGCTTTGAACTGCGCAACGCCTGACAAGGTTGCAACTGAAGTGCGTCCACGTGAAGCACTGACGCTAAAGGTAGTCGGTTGGCTTCCATCGACAACAACGGTGCCGTCTTTGGTCGTCAAGTTAACCGTGGTGCCTGCCAGGGTCGCCACCTGAGCAGTACCGGTCTCGAGCATTGCAGTAATACTGTTCCCCGCAAAGCTGAGGCGGAGATTGCTGTTGGGCGCGAGTTCAACTCGCCCGACCTTGCTGATGCTCACTGTCGCGCTGCTTTGAGCCGCGGTGCTAATCGTTGAGTCGGAGAACACCGTGCCACCGGAAATCATCTTTTGACCGTTGACTGTAACTTGCCCGGAAACCGACAACTCGCCCGACGCCTTGGCACCTGGCGCGGCCAACACCACCATTGAGTAAACACTCAAAACGGCAACCGCCACAGCAGTCGCGATGGACTTGCGGCTCCAAGATTTGCTGATCATTAACTTTCCTCCCGTATAGTGAAACACAAAGGTCTTAATTGCGTACCGCGACGGCCGAACAGTCGTGGGAAAAACAATAGGTGTTTAGCAACCCTGCAAAAGCCAGTAATTCTTGGGATTTATGGCCCACACGGGCACTAACACTTGGGATTTATTACACTAATCAAAGCCCTGTGTCAACAATCATTTGGCTTAACTTTGCCACAAAACTGTGTCGGACCACCGATGCCCCAGCTTCGACAGAATGCCGCAGACTTTAGGGCCGGCGGGCGGCGGCGGATTTTTCGGTGAGCTCGGCCTGTTCGTAAGGATCCAGGCGCGCGAACAGGTAAAAGGTCTCGCCAGCGCGGACCACGCCAAGAAAGCGGAACGTGTTTTTTAAGACCTCGCCGGCTTTCAAGCCAGTTACTGGCGGCGGGTTTGACCCAAAAAGCATGCTCATTTCTTCGGCCGAGACTGCCTCGAGCTCGGGCAGGTAGTCGTTGTGAGTTTCACGGGCCAGACGAATTGCCATTTGCCTCAAAGCCTTAATGCGGTTTGAGTTGTGGCGATAGTAGCCCGGGCTTACTTCCCGCCGACTGACGCGGTCGTCAACAACCTCCTGCTCGTTGCGCAAATACCCAAGATAGGCACGCACCACTGGTCCAAAGTCTTCATCCGACCTTTGCAGACGCTGGTTTGCGCTGGCAAATGTGAACGCACACAGAGCTACCATCAGAAAAGCGAAGAGTCCTTTGTCGAGTGTGACCATGACTTTGCTCCTGGCGCGGAACAATCCTATATTTTTATTATTCTTCGCGATTATACCAAGCACTCGGATTCACTAAATTGCGCCCGTCTTTCGGCAATGTTACATTGATCTTCGTTTTCAGTTAAGCTGCAATGCCTTCTTCCGATTCCGAAACTCAGTTTCCCAAACCTAACATCGCGCTTGGTGTCTGTGGTGGAATCGCCGCTTACAAGGCGGTCGAGGTCCTGCGCGGATTACAGAAAGCAGGCTGCACGGTGCGAGTGGCGATGACGCGGCGGGCATGCGAGTTTGTGCAACCGCTGACGTTTCGTGCGCTTTCGGGTAGCCACGTGGTTGTCGACGATTACGCGCCTGACAATCCCGATCCAATCGCCCACATCACATTCTCACAAACAGCCGATTTGCTCATTGTCGCGCCTGCGACGGCGAATATCATCGCAAAGTTTGCCAACGGAATTGCCGACGACTTTCTCAGTTCGACTTACCTCGCCTGTTCCGCGCCGGTGCTGATAGCGCCGGCGATGAATACGACAATGTGGGAACATCCGGCGACCCAACGCAATCTGCAACGGCTGAGTGCTGACGGAGTTCACATCATGGAACCGGATGCCGGTGAGATGGCATGCGGCACGATCGGTCCGGGACGGCTGAGTGAACCGGAACGGATTGTCGCTGCGGCGCTGGAGATCTTGCGGAGCTCAACAAGAGATCTCGCCGGCGAACGTTTTCTCATTACGGTTGGCGCAACACGCGAAGAGATCGATCCGGTGCGTTTTATTTCGAACAGATCCTCGGGACGTATGGGCTACGCGCTTGCTGAAGCAGCGCTGAAGCGTGGTGGTGAAGTGACGGTTGTGGCAGGCATTACGACGGTGGCACCGCCCGCGGGTGTCAAGGTCATCAAAGCGCAGTCGGCGGAAGAGATGTCTCAGGCCGTGGCGCGAGAGCGCGAGAGTGCGTCGGTCTTCATCGGCGCCGCGGCGATCGCTGATTATCGTCCCGCACAGAGATCCGATCAGAAGATCAAAAAATCAAAGGATTCGATTACGTTAACTCTTGAGCGCACTCCCGATGTGCTCTCGCAGGTTGCTGCGTCGCGCGCAAACGGAATGTTGGTGATCGGATTTGCGGCAGAAACAGAAAACGTGCTCGACAACGCTCGCGAAAAACTGCGCGCCAAGAATCTCGATGCAATCGTCGCCAACGACGTGACGCGTCGAGATTCTGGCTTCGATTCTGCGACCAATGCGATCACAATACTCACCAAAGACAACGGTGATCCGCTCGTGCTGCCGGTGATGTCGAAGAGCGAGGCAGCAAATCGAATTCTCGATGTTATAGTTAAACTTCGCCACGGCTCGGTATCCACAGATTACGCAGATTAAATCTGTGTAATCTGTGGATGGTTCTTAAGTCTGCGGCGTGAAAAGCTATGAGCGTTCAGGAGCTTATCGACGACACAAAAAAACAGCTCGAGCACTTGCGCGTCTTGGGCGTTGAAGGAATTCGCGGCACACCCGCGGTCGCACCTCGCCCGCAACCCCTAGTTCAGCAAGCGCCGTCCGAGAGCATCTCACCCACTTCACTCTTCGGTGATCTCTCGCCCGCAGCCGCGAAGCTCGCGCGATCAACAGAGACATTCGAAGAGATCCACTCAGAAGTCGGCGATTGCACGCGCTGCCCGCTGTATCGCGAACGCACTCACGTGGTCCACACCGAAGGAAACAGAAAAGCACGCTTGATGTTTGTCGGCGAAGCTCCCGGCGCAGACGAAGACATTCAGGCACGCCCGTTCGTCGGCCGCGCCGGACAGTTGCTCACGAAGATCATCGAAGCTATCGGCATGAAGCGTGAAGAGGTGTTGATTGGTAACGTCAATCGCTGCCGTCCACCGGGTAATCGTGCGCCGACTACTGAAGAAGCTTCAATGTGCAAACCGTTTTTGTTGCGCGAGATCGCCGTGGTCCAACCGGAGGTGATCGTGGTGCTCGGAAACACGGCGATGAAAAACCTCCTCGACACCAAAGAAGGAATCACAAAACTCCGCGGGCGTTTTCAGGACTACAAAGGCATCAAAGTGATGCCGACGTTTCATCCGGCGTATCTGTTGCGCGACCCCTCAAAGAAGCGCGAAACGTGGGAGGATTTGAAAAAAGTCCGCGACTACCTCGACAGCCACAGATCCGATCCATGCTAATCTGTGAACTCCGTGGCTCAAAATAATTATGCTGAGGTGGCAGTTCCACTTCACGTCTTCCAGACATTCACTTACAGACTGACTCCAGAACAAAGCGCCGAAGCGGCGCTCGGCGCGCGATTGGTGGTCCCACTCGGACGAAATCTCGTCACCGCCTACATCGTCGAGCTTCTCGATGAACCGCCCGAGAATCTCAGCGAAGCAGACATCAAGGACGCACAAACGCTGGTCGATGCTGCGCCGGTTTGTAGTCCCGAGATTTTGCAGCTCGCACGCTGGGTTGCCGACTATTACGCATGTCCTTTGGGTGAAGTCATCAAAGCGGCGCTGCCTCCAGGCATGACACCCAAAGGGCGGACAGCTTCCTTCGTCAAAGCGAAAGTGCGTCGCTTCGTTCGTTTGCTCGATTCAGACGAACAAAAACTCACTGACGCACAGCGGCGCGTAGTTTCATCGCTCGAAACAGCGAATGGTCCAATGCCGTTGCAGTCGTTGATTCAAACCGCTGCTGTCAGCGCATCAACGGTCTCGTCACTGGAGAAGAAAGGACGCGTCGAGATCTACGTCGACGCTATTCGTCGCGATCCGCTGAGTCAGTTAAGCGACTTCCGAACCAACGGCGTACACACCCTGACCGCCGCGCAAACATCCGTGCTCCAACAGATCGAGCAGCAAATGAACTCGGGCGCGTACGCCGCATTTCTGCTTCACGGTGTAACGGGCAGTGGCAAAACGGAGATTTACATGCGTGCGATGCAGCAGGCCCTAAACCTCGGCCGTTCGGCGATGATGCTCGTGCCGGAGATCGCTTTAACACCGGTCTTCTCGCGCCAGTTGCGTGCGCGCTTTGGCGATCGGGTCGCGATCTTCCACTCCTCGCTGCAAAAGGGAGAGCGATTTGACGAGTGGACGCGCGTACGAAACGGCGAAGCTCGCGTCGTGATCGGCACACGCTCCGCCGTGTTTGCTCCGGTCAAAAACCTGGGCCTGATCGTAGTCGACGAAGAACACGAATCATCATACCGGCAACAGGAGTCGCCTTATTACAATGCCCGCGATGTCGCAGTCGTTCGTGCGCAGAAAGAATCGGCCACAGTTGTGTTGGGTTCAGCAACTCCTTCGCTCGAATCGTTTCATAACGCGAGGCGCGGCAAGTATCACTTGTTAACTCTGCCCGAGCGAATCGCTGCGCGACCGATGGCCGCTGCGAAGATCATCGACATGCGCACTGTCTTTGCTCGTCACGGCAAACCGCGCGTTTTTTCAGATGAGCTACTCGAAGCCATTCGCGAAACGCGCCAGCGTAACGAGCAGTCGATCATCCTGCTCAATCGTCGCGGTTATTCGAGCTTCATCCTTTGTCGCTCGTGTGGTGAAACGATTCAATGTCCGAACTGCGATGTCACGCTGACCTATCATCGCAGCGAGCGTGTGATCGTCTGTCACTACTGCAATCATCGCGAAGCAGTGCCGCGCGTTTGTCCTGCATGTGGGAAGAAATACATTTACTACGTGGGCGAGGGTACCGAGCAACTCGAAGAGATGCTCAAGCTGCTCTTCCCCGAGTTGCGCGTGGCGCGCATCGATCGTGACACCACCGCGCGACGAAAGGCTTTTGAGCAATCGTTGGCTGACTTCAGTGCCGGCCGGATCGATACTCTGGTTGGCACGCAGATGCTGGCCAAGGGACACGATTTTCCGAACGTGACTTTGGTCGGAGTTGTTTCAGTTGATGCTGGTTTGGCATTGCCCGACTTTCGATCCGCGGAAAGAACGTTTCAACTCATCACGCAAGTTGCGGGTCGCGCTGGTCGTGGCGATCGCCCGGGGAGAGTGTTGATTCAAACGTATCATCCTTATCACTATGCTTTGCGACATGCCTGTGCTCAGGATTACGAAGGCTTCTACGACGAAGAGGTACGTTACCGGCAGAACCATTCGTATCCGCCGTTTGTCGCGCTGGCGAGTCTGCTGGTCCATGGCAAGGATCTGGGTCGCGTTCGTTCTGATAGCCTCGAGCTTCGCCGTCAACTCGATGTGGCGAACGCGGATCGCAAATGCCGAATACTTGGTCCAGCGCCCGCGCCGTTGTCGAGACTCAAAGGCGAGCATCGTTTTCAGCTACTCATTAAGTCGCGCAGCCGGCGAAGCTTGAGAGAAGTCGCGGATGCGGCCCTTAAGTCACTTTCAGAGAGCGGAATCAACCCGCGCTCAATCAACTTGGAGATCGATCCCGTCTCGATCATGTGAGCCACAAAAGCACAAAAGGCAAAAAACGCAAACATCACTTTGAGGCAAACAGATGAAACTTTCTGAACTGGCGAAATTGACTGGTGCGCGCGTTGAGGGTATGACGGATGAGATCGAGATCACGGGGGCGGCGGGTCTCGATGAGGCGAGCGACGGGCACGTCACGTTTCTTGCCAATCCTCGTTACACGCCGCGCGTGAATTCCACACGGGCCTCAGCCATCTACCTGAGTGAAGACGCGAAGACCGAAAAGCAGATCGCGGTGCTGCGCGTGAAGGATCCATATCTCGCCTACACTCGCGCGCTGAGAATCTTTCATCCCGAAGCTGAGCTCGAGCCGTTCATCCATCCTTCAGCCGTGATCGATCCAACTGCGCGGCTTGCAGCCCGCGTCGCTATCGGCGCGTGCGCAGTGATCGGAAGAAATGTCTTTATCGGAGACGACGTTTGCATTCATCCGAATGTTACCGTCTACGACGACGTTACTATCGGACGTGGCTCAGTGATCCATTCTGGTGTCGCGTTGCGCGAACGAACGGTCGTCGGCGAGCGAGTGATCATTCATAACAACGCGGTGATCGGTTGCGACGGTTTTGGTTACGCTAAAGACGAGGAGAAGCGCTGGTTGAAGATTCCGCAAACCGGTCGCGTCGTAATCGAAGACGACGTCGAGATCGGCGCAGGCACGACGATCGACCGCGCTTCGGTTGGAGAGAGTCGCATCGGGCGTGGATCGAAACTCGACAATCTGGTCCAGGTCGGACACTCATGCACAGTTGGAGAAGATACGCTGCTCTGTGCGCAAGTCGGACTCGCGGGCAGTTCACATATCGGCAGTCGCGTGATTCTTGCAGGACAAGCGGGTGTTGCCGGTCACTTGACCATTGGTGATGACGTCGTGCTGACCGCGAAAAGCGCGACCAGTCACGACGTTCCGGCCGGCAAAGTGATCTCGGGAATTCCCGCGTTTGATAACCGCGACTGGCTGAGAGCAACCGCGGCGTTTCGACGTTTGGGTGAGATACAACGGACAGTACGCGAACTGGAACGAAGAATGAAATCCGCAGATTCCACAGATGAAAGAGATTAATCTGCGTAATCTGTGGATGGTTTTACGTGATCGCGCCGCCATCGACAATCACGACTTCACCATTCATGAAACTATTTCGATCGCTCACCATAAACGCAGCATACTCGGCGAGCTCCTCGGGTCGTCCGAGCCGGCCTGCGGACGTCCAGAAGTCGTGCATCTGTAGCCAACGATCGGGAAGCGCCTGAGCCAAATCCGTATCGAAGATCCCCGCCGCGATCGCATTAACTCTCACGCCAAATGTCCCCGCTTCGCGCGACAAGCATTTAGTAAAACCGATCATCGCAGCTTTTGAGGTTGCGTAGTGCACTGAGGTCGGCAGTGAGCGGATCGCGCCGATGGAAGTGATGTTGAGGATTGCTCCTTGGCGCTGCCGGATCATCTGTCTGTAGATCGGTTTGGTGACCGCGAACAGGCTGTCGACGTTCGTGTGAATCACTTCATCCCAGGCGCGATCGGTTGTCGTAGCGAAGTTGTCTCCACGATTGATGGCAGCGTTGTTGACGAGGATATCGATGCCACCCCACTTCTCGACGAGCTCGCGCGTTATTTTCTTCATGCCCACCCGATCGATGACCGAGACTTGGGCATTAAACGCACGACGCCCGTGAGCCTCGATCTTTTGGTCCATCTCGGCGGCGAGATCGTCGCGCGAGTTGTAACTGAAAGCGACGTCGGCGCCCTCGCGTGCAAACACTTCGCACATGGCGGCACCTATGCCACGCGTTCCTCCGGTTATGAACGCGCGCTTTCCCTCAAGCAAGAGACTCACTTAGCTATGTTTCTCCTAGAATTAGACGGTTTCGGGCTGCGGAATCAGTGCCGCTATCTCTTCGACGATCTGGCGAGTCGCATTCGGAATCGCCAGGCCTGCCGTCGCAGCCCGCATGCGTGAATAGTGAACTTCGTCTTCCATCATACGTCGCACGACCGCGACGACGTCGCTCGAATGCTTGAGCAACACTCCCGCGCCGCGCTGCGCGATCAGTTTCGCCGTGCCCGCTTCCTGCGGCATCGGCTCGGTGATGACGTCGGCGATGATCGGAACTCGACAAGCCAACGCTTCAAACGTCGTCAATCCACCGAGTTTCGAAATCATCACGTTCGCGGCGCTCAGCAGTTGTTCGATCTCGTCTGAGTAACCGATTACCTTGACTGGGAACGGCGCGTCGATAGCTATCGATTCGGCAGCAAGGCGCAGATCTTCATTCTTGCCCGCGAGGAAGATTGCTTGGACATCCAACTCACCACGCACCAGCTCGCGAAAGATCTGAGGAATGTTGCCACCGCCGATCCAGCCGGCGTTTACAAACACAGTAAACTTCTCAGGATCGAGACCGAGTGCACGACGCGCTGCCTGCGCGGTTTGCTCGCCGGGATAAGCAAACTTTGGATGCACCGGCATCCCTGAAATCTTAATTCGCTCGGGCGCGACTCCGTAGTCGATCAACTGCTGTCGAGCTTCCTCGCTTGCGACCAAATACAAAGTGACTGCGTCGCACGCCCACCCTTTCCAAAAACCGTAACACGGATCAGTTACGACCGAAACCAGCGGAATGCGATCTGCCAGATTCAATTCCTTCAGCACGCGGCCGAACAGATGCTGCGTCAACGGATGCACACTAACCACGATGTGCGGACACCAGCGCTCAAAAAGTCCCGCAACGTAACCGATACATCGTTTATGAAAAAACTCGCGCGTTTCCGGACGAATCTGGTTCATGCACCAGTAGAAATACTTCATCCAGTCCTGGCGGTTGCGAAGAATCCAGTTGTAAAGCCACACCAGCTTCGCAGTGAGATGATGCGACTCTTCGACAGCACGCACCACCCTGATCGCATACGACTCACCATCGAGAAACCGCTGCACACCCGCGACGATCGCCTCGGCCGCGGAACGATGTCCACCACCGGTGTCGGACGAGATGATCAGAATCTTCGGAATCCGTTGCTGCTGGGGTATGAACTCTCTCACGTGCTTCTCTGTGGCTAAATGCTTCTTGTGCCTCTTTGTGGTTCCGCAACCGGCAATCCTGCGTGCTCCATTTTTTCGACAGCCTTCCGCGCCTTCTTCATCTCTCTTTCCAGTCGCTTGATTTTGATCAAGTGTCCCGGATTGAACGGCAGCGACGGATAGTAACTGTTTGACTCGTGCGTGCAGAAACAACCATCGGCCGCTTTCTTCCGACGCTCCTGCATCGCGGGCGACAGCCACAGCTTTTGAAAGTTCCAGTCAAAGTCGCGCAGATTACCGATCGGCGCGAGGTTCTCGCACGACGACACGGTGCCTTCATCATAGATCACGCCGCCCGCGGTTCCTGCGTAACATTTCATCTGCGCCGTCTGTGTCTCCTGAGTCTTTGCGATCAGACCGTGCATGTAAATGTCGATCGCGGCTTTGAAGAAACCGGCGCTGCCGCCGTAGTTATTCTTGATTGCCGCGTGACGCGAATCGTCGTCGATCATCTGGGCCAACTTCGCGTAGCGCGAGTGATCGATGTCCAACTCCTTCGGATCGGCTGAAGGCGGACGGATGTAGTTGAAGTTTACCTTGTCGGGCCTCAGGTCGTACTTGAGAAAGTCGTACCACTCGAAGATCGTGTCCTGGTTGGAATTCATGAAGCACGTGCACGTTTGCACGTCGAGACGCGGATACTCTTTCTTGATCGCCTGAAGTTGCCGTGCGGTGTCGATTGCGATATCCCACGATCCGGCTTTTTGCCGAATCTTCTCGTGTTCGGTTTTTGGTCCGTCGATTCCGAGCGCGACAGTAACGTTCAGGTTTGGACACTCCTGCAAGATGCGCGTCACGTCAGGGAAGATTCGTTTCTGAATCTGCCCGTTTGACATGATGTAAATCGATTCCAGCTTGTTGTTTTGATAGAACGCGCGCGCGATCTCCGGCAGATCTTTTCGTGTAAACGGTTCACCACCGGCGAGGATCAGCACGCCGAGCGAGCCGCCGAGTGTTTCTGAGATCCGTTCGATCTCGTGGGTCTTCATCTGCAACTTCTTACGCGGGCGATCGTCGAGTTCGTCAGTGAAAAAGCAGTGCGTACAGCGCATGTCGCAAACTGACGTTACGAGAATATTGAGCAACACCGGCGAGAAAGGCTGCCCGATCGCCAGTTTTGCGTAACGCTTTAATAGTTCTTTAGTCGTAAAATCCATCACTACCTCAACAGTCTTGATAAGGCATTTGAAGAGGCGTTGTCAACGCAAGCGTCTACGGTGAGATCATTTACTTGTTTTGTTTGGGTGATACCTAGCCTGGCGATTGTCAAAACTTCTGCTGGAGCCAGCATGTTTCCCTTTGCTCGTTTTTTCTCTAAGTGTGGTCTGCGTGGGTTCGGTATATTTATCTTGCCGATTTCCTACAGTCATAACAGAAGCGGCTGCGGTTTGCGTTTTTGCAAATAGTTGTCGAACCTCGCTAAGAAAGCGGCTGCCTACGTGTTCTCCCGCGACTCGGGCTCTGACAGCGTCGGCAATATATGTATTAAGGCTAACCCTTTCACGATGGGCCATTTGAATAGCCAGGCGATGAAGACTCTTAGGAAGTCGCAATTGAAACTTTCCGCTAACTGCTTCGTGAACGGTGGGTTCGGGCAGCGGCTTATTATTGGCTTCGCAGGTTTCAATGAAACCAGCGAGCGCAATCTTACCTTCGCGTAGGGCCTCCTCTTCCGTTTCACCAAATGCAGACAGTCCGGGAAAGGCAATACACGTAGCCATGTACTCTTGATCTTCTTCGCTCCATTCGATAGTGAACGGATATCGATTAACCATTATTCAGCCCCTCAATTGCCTCTAAAAGTTGCCTGACCTGCGTAGGCTTTGCCTTCCCGTCTCGCGGCTGAAAGTTCATCATCGAACCAGCCACATTTCTTAAGCCGGGATGCATATAGATTCGATGAGAACCACATTGTCTTTGAAAGACCCAGCCGTAACATTCGGTTAAAGCACAAAGGTCTGCAAATTTAAGGTTCTTAGGAGAATTAGTAGCCTTTTCTAACAGCTTTGCACATCGCGCCATTGCGACTCCCTCCCCGACTCTACTGAATAACGTACAGCCGCTTCTATAGGAGGGGCGGTGCGATAGTACCATATGTAGTACTAGATCTCCGAACTTATTTACCAGTTGCAGACTTGAAATGACCCACTACCTTCGCCGAGCAGGACGATTTACCAGGATTGGCAGGATAGGTTACTGAGTGAAGCGAGGGGCTTCGGTGACGATGACGTCGATCACGCGGAAGGCGCCGCCAGAGGGAAGTTCAAAGCCCACGTCGAGGTAACCGCTCTGACTCTCGACGATATCCGACACAACTTCGCTGATTCGTTCCGGTTCAATTGTCCCCACTGACTTAGGACCCGGTGCCGAATCGCCGATGGACCAATTCACAAAGCCGCGCAACACGCTCACGCGCGCGTAGAGCAAATACCGGCCGCGTGGCCGCACCTGAATTCGTTGCCACAGTTTTCCACCCGCCAACGCAGACATCGCTTGCCCGCCAGACACAGTCATCGCTTCGACCGGTCCAACGACAGACCACTCATCCGCCAGTTGATTGGAACTGCTCGCCAGCCGAAAAGCGGGATTGCGCGCAAGGTTGACTCCACTGAACAAACCCAAATCCTGCGCGCGTTGGTGAATGTAAGCGCAACCCTCGACCGTGCCGCTGGAGGAACGAACGCGAATGCCTGGAGTTCGCTCGCGCCGATCCCTGACGAAAAGATCGTTGCCAATCAACTGCACAAAAACTCCCGGCGCAATCTCCGAGCGACGCTCGCTGACAACAGTCTCGCCATTGTCGAGACGCTCGATGTCGATTCGTTTATCAGTATGGATCCAATTCTTGTCGCGCAGATTCAGCGGCTCGAGTCGACTGTCGGCGAAGTAAAGCACCGTGCCGCCAGGCTTGTATTCGTAAGAGACGTGGCGGAAGTACAAGCGCGGATCGATGTAGTAATCACGCACCCTCTCCTCTGTTTGCTTGTCGCGCGGCACAAGCGCGATGGGCCGTTTTTCCATGATTGCGTCGTGAAGATCGATGGCGCTTGCTGGTTTGCCGTCAACTTCCCAATAACAGTTGAACGTCGGATCCTGATAGATCCAGCCGCCCATTTCGGGTAGCCACACTTCCGCAGCCGCATGAGTATCAACGCCAAACAGTCCATTCTGCACGGCCACACTCAACCCAACCACGCGCGTTGTCAGGCCGAGGGCCTCACCGAACGCAACATAGATTTGGGCTAGATTGCCGCACAGCACCGGTTGTCCTTGTTTCATCTGTTGGTAGGCTTCGCGCGGATTGCGAGTCTCCAGACCCGGCATGCCGACACGATAACAACGGTGGGCCAACCAGTGTCGCAACTTGTTGGCGCGCTCCCAGGCTGAATTGGAACTCGAGATCTCACCACCCACTTCGCGACGGAAGAACGCCGCATCTTCAGGACTAAGTCGTTCCCGCGGAGCGATCCGTCTCTCGATCTGCGGCACACCGACAATAGTGTTGCCTCGACGTTGAATGGTCAGCCGGCCCAACTGTTGAGCCTCGGGTTCACGGCTGGTGATCGTTACGATCGTTTCACCTTCTGGAATGGGGACGCGGAAATCGGCGACTTGAGTTCTGGTTTCGGCAGGCAGAGTGTCATCGCGAGAGACAAATGAAACTCCGAACCCGACAACGAACGACACGAGAACACAGAGGACTATGGGCCATTTTGGCCTGGCTCGCGGTTGCGCCTGACTCATCGTGAGTGAATTTTCTGAAGTCTAAACGCGAAACTGAACTACCACAGGGAGACAACGTGTGTATACATGACTGATATGACGAGTTAGTCATGCTTGTGTAAAGTTTTGTCAATGGCCACAAAGAGGCACATAAGTCACAAAAATGATTTTGTGCATTTTGTGCCTCTTTGTGGCTATTACTTTTGTGCTTCTTTGTGGTTCAGAGGTTACGTTCGCGATTCTGAATGCCGAGCGCGCGCATGCGGCGGTAGAGATGACTGCGATCTACGCCCATTAATTCCGCGGCGCGCGAAACGTTTCCATCAGCTTCCTCGAGCTTTCGCTGTATGAACTCGCGATGATAAGCCTCAGTCGCTTCTTTAAATGAGGGAAAGCGGAATGACGCGGCTGGAGGCTCTTCTTTGCCGTGCGGCGGAAGATCGGTTGCCGAAACTTTTGTGCCGGGATGCATGATCACCACTCGTTCGACTGTGTTCCGCAACTCGCGCACGTTGCCCGGCCACGAATACGACTGCATCTCCTCGAGTGCTTCGGGAAGAAACTGTTTCGGCTTCTTGCCGTACGCGCGCGAGAATTGCTGATTGAAATAGTCGACCAGCAGCGGCACATCTTCCAAACGATCGCGCAGCGGCGGCAACTCGAAAGGAATCACGTTCAAGCGATAAAAAAGGTCCGCGCGAAAGTTTCCCTGCTCCATTTCGACGTCCAAACGCTTGTTAGTCGCCGCGATCACACGCACATCAACCGTGATCGAGTTTCCACTGCCGACGGGCTCGAAACGTTGCTCTTCCAACACTCGCAAAACTTTCGCCTGCACCTTCGGACTCATATCGCCCACTTCATCGAGAAAGATCGTGGCGCCGTCTGCCAGTTCAAACTTGCCTTTCTTTGCAGTCGTCGCGCCGGTGAATGCGCCTTTCACGTGACCAAACAACTCCGATTCGATCAGCTCTTCAGGAATGGCAGCGGAGTTGACTTCGATAAACGGCGCCGCGGCGCGACGTGACTCGGCGTGGATCGCATGGGCCACCAACTCTTTTCCAGTTCCCGATTCACCGTAGATCAGAACGCGTCCGTCGGTTGGAGCGACTACAGAGATCTGTTTGCGCAGGGCGCGCATGGCGACAGACCCGCCGACCATGGTGCATTCACGCGCCAGCGCCGCAGCCATATCAGCATTGATCAGCTCGAGTCGCTGTTGTCGCAATGCGTTGCGGACGGTGAGCACAGTCTTCTCGATTGAAAGAGGCTTTTCGATGAAGTCGAACGCGCCCATCTTCGTCGCGCGAACGGCTGTTTCGATGTTGCCGTGGCCGGAGATGATCACGACGGCGGCGTCGGAACCTGTGGCGCGGAGTTGTTTGAGTGTTTCGAGACCGTCGATTCCTGGAAGCCAAACATCGAGCAGAATGCAGCCGTAAGCGCGCCGGCCGAGTGCTTTAAGACACTCTTCGCCGGACGCGACGGCGTCGGCGACGAAGCCTTCGTCTTCCATTACCGCGCGCAGCGTGTCGCGAATGCCGCGTTCGTCATCGACTATGAGAATCGAATCCATTTAGCACAAAGAGGCACAGATAAAACAAAAAGACGCAAAAAAAGATCATGAAGCGGCGGGGAGATCGATAATGAATTTTGCGCCGCGCGGGTTGTTCTTCTCGGCGCGAATGTGGCCGCCGTGCTCCAATATTATTCGCTGAACGATCGCGAGCCCCAGGCCGGTGCCGCTGTCGCGCCGCGAGAAGTAAGGCTCAAACAATCTGCGGAAATCACCAGGCTCGATTCCCTGCCCCGTGTCGGATACTTCCACTCGCAGCAGACTTCTTTCGACGTCGTGACGTGTCGTGATCGCGATGCGTTTTTCATCGGAAACTGAGACGAGCGCCTCGAGCGCGTTGTCGATGAGGTTCACAAAGACGCGTTTGATCTGTTCGACGTCCAGCATCGACGGCGGAAGCTCGCGATCCATCTCGACTGTTAGCGAAACGCCATCGAGTCGTTCTTCATACAGGCCTACCGCTTGAGTGACCACTTCATTGAGATTTGCTAATTCGAGTCTGATGGCCGGCAGACGAGCAAATCGCGAGAACTCGTCCACCATAGCTTTCAAACCCGCAACTTCACGGCTGATCGTCTCTGTGCACTCGGTAATCACGGCCGCGACGCGTTTTTCATCGAGCCGCTCTTCATTCGCCGCGCTCGATCCGTTTCCGTTTGCAGTCGCGCGTCCGTAACTCTTCGCGATGCGCTCGGCTGACAGTTGAATCGGTGTGAGTGGATTCTTGATCTCGTGGGCCATGCGCCGCGCGACTTCGCTCCAGGCGGCTGCTCGTTGCGCTGCGAGCAATTCTGAAAGATCTTCGATGACCAGGACGACTCCGCGTCGCGGTCCTTTTGAATCAAGCAAAGCTGTGGCGGTCATGGCGACGGGAAGTGGCCCACCACCGCTCTCCAGTTGCGTCTGTTCCGTTGCGTGGCCGGCGCGGCGCGCGCGACGCAACAAACGATCGACCACCAGCCAATCTTCGCTGCCGATCAGACCGCTCAGTTTTGGATTCTCTTCAGTTTTATCGACTAATCCAAGCATCCGCGCGGCAGCCGGATTCAGAGTCGTCACGCAATCGTTTTCGTCGACTGAGATTACACCGGTCGATAGCGACTGGAGCACTGTCTCGATGTAGTTGCGCCGTTCACGCAACGCGAGATTCTTGTCTCGCAACTCGGCGGCGCCGGCCTCGATGCGACGACGGTTCTCGTCAAGCTGCGTCGTCATTTGATTGAATGAGTCAGCTAACAATGCCAGCTCGTCTTCAGCCATCGTCGTAACTCGATGCGAGAGATTGCCACGCGCGATCTCGTTCGACGCCTCCGCGAGGGCTTTAATCGGCGTCGCGATGCCACGCGCCAAATAGATCGCGACCCAACTCGAAACGAAGAGCAAAATCAGCGTCATCAGCCCGAGTGTTGAAAGACCAAGGAGACGCACGCGGCGTTGTTTGCTCACCAGGTCCTGGTAATCACGTTCAGAACCGGTAACGAGATCGGTAAGATCGCTCGAGGCGCGTTTCTGCGGGGCGATGATCAGCATCTCCGTCTGATTTAGCGGTACGGCGAGCACGTCGAAGTCTTTTCCATCGGCGAGAGTAGTGCCGCTTGAGCTACGAAACTTGCGCGCTTCGCTGAACAGTCTTTCGAGTTGAACTGAATCACTGGGGGTGAGATTGGCGCGACTTTGCGCCTCAACAGAACCATCGCTGTCGAGAATTTCGATCCTAACCAGCTGACCCGAGGTCACGATCTGGTCCATCGTTGCACGCCGCTCGTCGGGAGATTGCGGATCGAGAAGCATCACCAGCAGTGAGGCTGTGTCGCGCAAGGTTTGATCCTGTGTCGACAGTGTCTCGCGCTTCACCTCAGTTGCTTCTTTGAGGATCTCGTCAGGGAGAGGATTGAACCACTTTTCGAGCGAGCGATTCAGAAACAGATACGAGAAGACCGCCATTGCCGTGATTGGCAGAAAGCTGATCGAGATGAAGTAGATCAGCAGGCGCGTTTTTATCTTCGAGCCGAGTTGCCGTTCTCTTCGTTCACGCCGCAACTTGAGGAGATTGCGAATGAAGATGAAGAGGAAGACGACAAATGCGACGAAATTGAGTGTCGATAAAGCGTAAAGAACCAGCGCGTCGGCGGCGGTATCAGGGCGCACGACGGTCCAAAGCCAGAGCTGTTGCGACACGATGATCGCGAGCAACAGCAGCACCGTGCCGCCCAAAACCCACAGCAAAACACGGCGCCTGCGCTGTATTCGGTTTTCGCGATTGTCGGCCATTTGGGTTATCGAAGTTTAGCATACGGCACTCGCCCAACCTGCGCTAGAATGGGCGGCCCGAATGCGCAAAATCTTCATCAACGACTATGACCGACTCAGGAGTGGATGGCGGCTGCTGATCTATATCGCCGTCCTCTTCGTATTTTCACTTTTCTTGACGATCTTATTGCGCGGTCTGTTTGCTTTACTGATTGGAACGCGGTCGATACCTCATCCTGAGTTTGTTTCAGAAGCGGTCTCCAGGATCGGGTTACTGATCGTGGCGCTCGGTGCCGGCTATCTGTGTGCGCGAGTTTTGGAAGAACTGCCATGGAAGTCGCTTGGCCTAACATTCCATCGCGGCTGGCTGCGAGATTTCGTCATCGGTTCGGCTGTTGGAGTCATATCACTCGCAGTTGCAGTCGGCATCGCGGCGTTGGCCGGTGGATTGAAGTTTTCGGTTAGCGAAGCGGCCGTGACGTCGACAACCAGATCGCTGCTCGGATCGGCGATGTTATTCATTGTCGCAGCGCTGGCTGAGGAGGCGTTGTTCAGAGGCTATGGATTGCAAACGATGGCGCGCGCCGGGCTCGCGTTGGTGGGTGTGTTGTTAACGCTCCTGTTGTTTGGCCTCGCTCACCAGGAAAACCCAAACGTGGTGCCGTTGGTCAGTTTCACCAACACAGCACTCGCTGGTCTTTGGCTCGCCGTTGCTTACCTGCGCACGCGTAGTTTGTGGCTGCCGCTCGGCGTTCATTGGTCGTGGAACTGGGCATTGGGCTGGTTCTTTGGCTTGCCGGTCAGCGGCATGCATCTCGTTTCAAATCCGCTCCTGAAAGCAAACGACGCCGGCCCCTTCTGGTTGACCGGCGGCAGCTACGGCATCGAAGGCGGTGTTGCCTGCACGATCTCGCTTACCTTGTTCACGATTTTTCTCTGGCGCACGAGATGGGTTTCGCCCACGCCGGAATTGAAAAAGCTGACTTCTGAAGAAAACCCGGCCACACCTTCGACCGTACTAAACGATTTCAATGGGCGTCCTGCTGACGACCACGCATAATCGTCGACGTGGTCTGTTAACACTCTTTTTGTCTCTCCCGTCTTAATCGGTGTTGCTGGAGTTGGGTCTGGGTGGCCTTGGAAACTCGCACCGCTCTCAATCCGGGTAAACCAAGACCCAACACCGCACTGCAAAGAATAAACGCCATGTCAGCGACACTCGACGTGCTTTTAATGAGCCCACAAGAAACCGAACGCGCCGGCGCCGAGCCGGAAGCGTCAATCGAAGTGGCGCTGGTCAAGGCGGTGCTGGAGGGAGATCGAGATGGTTTCGCACAACTCTACGATCTCTATGCTCCGCTGGTGCACGGCATTGTGTTGGCACGCGTGCCGCGAGCTGAAGTCGACGATCTTGTGCAGGACATCTTTTTCCACGCGTTCAAGAAGCTTGACACGCTGCGCAACGGATCGGCGTTCGGGCCCTGGATCGCGATGATTGCTCGCAACCGCGCGGTGGACTTTCATCGCCGGTCAAGAGCAACGGTTGAGATCAACGACGAGCTGCGCGGCAGCGGCACACAGGATTCAAAAGCGGCAGAGATTCTCGAGCTGATTCGCAGTCTACCGGATGCTTATCGCGAAACGCTGGTGCTGCGACTGGTCGAAGGAATGACTGGTCCAGAGATAGCGGCACGCACCGGACTCACCGCCGCGTCAGTCAGAGTCAATCTGCATCGCGGAATGAAACTACTGCGCGAACGGCTCGGATTTATGGAGGGTCTATGAACGAGGATTACTTGTGGGACAAGAGTGGTCAACCGGATCCTGAGATACAGCAACTCGAAGAGATCCTGGGTACGCTGCGTTACCAGCCCAAACAATTGGTAATCCCGGCGAATCTCGCGGTACCACGACGGCGTAGATACGTTCCGCTGCTGGCGATTGCGGCAACAGTGCTACTGGCGTTGCTCGCCGCGGGTGTGTGGCTCCGAGTTCGCGTCGGTCATAAGTCTCAGCCACAGCAAGCGAACGTGACGACGAGTCCGAAGGCAGTTGAGGAGAAAACGCCTTCAAGAGACACGGTTGCAGAAGGTTCAAACCCCGCCCCTCCCGCGATCACAATCGCGAGGAATAACAAGCGCAGGTCTTCAGTCTCAGCTCTGAAGCAGCGTGAACGTGAGGAAGCATTGGCGGCGAAGGAACAGTTGCTCTTCGCGCTGCGTCTGGCGAGTGAAAAATTAAACCTGGCCCAGCGAAAAACTCAGGGAACCTCGCCAGCAAACCAGATTAAGAATCAACATCGAATCGGATGAATGGAGCAGTTATGAACTCACTCTTTCAAACAAACATAAAAACGCCGCTGCTTGCGGTCTTGCTGGTCTTCGCGACTGCACTCGTGGCGCGGGCGCAGGGTTCGCGAATTCAAATGACTAGCCTCGATCATCTCGCCGCGAAAGCAAGCCAGAGCGTCGACGTCACTATTGACGAGCGGCTAATGAAGGTGGCGGCCAAGGCACTTTCGGATCACGATGCCGACGAAAGAGAGGTCAAGCAATTGGTAGCCGGCATCAAGGGTATCTACGTCAAGAGTTTCGAATTCGACGCTGACGGACAATACAGCGCGGCTGATGTCGAAGCGATTCGCGCCCAGCTTCGCGGACCGGGATGGTCTCGTCTGGTGAGCGTCGTCAGCAAGAAAGAAGGCAACCTCGAAGTTTACATGCTGATGGAGGGCGAGCAGATAGGCGGCCTCGCGGTGATCAGCACTAACGACAAGGAATTCACCGTCGTCAACATCGTCGGGCCCGTCGATCTCGAAAAACTTGCCAAACTCGAAGGGCAGCTTGGTGTTCCCGAGCTGGGCATCGAAACCACGAAACCGAAAACAAAGAACTGAGGCTCTTCGATGAAAACCATCTTCATCGCAATCATGCTGGTGGCGACTTTCACCTCGGCGACTGTCGTGCGCGCCAAAGGTGACGATTTCAACTCGGTCGTCAAGATGATCGAACAGTTTTACCGAGTGAAGCACACAGGGATTCCATTTTTGGCCAAAGCGGGAATGAAAGTGGCGACCACCGCCGCACGCATCAAAGGCGGCGAAGCGAAACGACTTGCTGAAGCAGGTAGCATCAAGTTGGCGGTGTTTGAAGACCAGGATTTCGCCGGCGACTTCATGAAGTTTCGCACGTCGCTGAATGACGCCTTGAACGCTACCTGGATGCCGTTGATTCAAACGCTCTCCGCCAAAAACGAAGAGCAAGTTTACGTCTTTCTCAAAACCGCCGGTGAGAAATACGACGTGCTGGTGGTCACGATCGAACAACGCGAGGCGACGGTGGTCCAGGTCACGCTTTCGCAAAAGAACCTGGCGATCCTGTTGCGCGACCCGGAAGGCACCGGCAAAGCAATCACAGAAGAAGCAACGATTACCGATCCGGAGTAGATCATGAATAAATACTATTTGAGATTCTCTCTACTTATCCTCGTCGCGCTAGTGGCTTCGTCAGTCAACGCGCAGGAAGTCGAAGACACGATTAAGATAAAGACGCGCGTCGTGTTTCTGGACGCGCTTGTGAAAGACAAGAAGACGAATCTGCCGATTTCGAATCTGACTCCTGAAAACTTCCAGGTGCTCGACGATGGCAAGCCGCGCGAGATCGCGTACTTCACGCGTGAAGGTCAGGCGCGCAAACCACTCGCGCTGATTCTCATTCTCGATCTTCGCGAAGACGGCGCAGGCAGATTCCTCAAGCGAGCCGAGATTCTCAAAGCGATGGAAGACGAGCTGGCTAAGCTTCCGCCGGGCGATGAAGTCGCGATCATGGCGACAAATATTGGAGAGGACGAAGGGCGAACTTGGCTGACGGAGTTTACCAACGAACGCACAAAGATTGCCGCGGCACTGGCGCGCGTGCCTGCGATGTGTGCATCGTCTGATGCTCCACCACCTGAGGGAATTTCGAGTCAGAACAATGCCGGCACAGACGGGGTTAAGACTGATGAGATCATCGTGAAGGTTGAAACCAACAAGGGGCGCAATGGCTCCATCGTTACGCGAAAGACAAGGCGAGACGGAAGAGTGGAAGTGACGCGAGTCAGCAAGGACGGCAAGATGACCATCGAATTGGGAGAAGTTTATGACATGGTCGCAGCCGTGCAAGACGCGACGCAAAAGGCGCTGGAACTGCGACCAAACTCACAGATGTCGCTGGTGTGGGTATCAGACGGAATCGCGCCGATCTTCTTCGAAGATCGTGATGCAACGGAACAAGTGCTGATCCGCGAGAATGTCATATTTAATTCGTTAACTGTCGAGCTCCGCACGTTGTTCAAGTTTCTCTTGCCAGTGGGCAAACCCATTGCGGGCTGGCTCGGGATGAGTCTTTATGGCAGCGCGAAACACCTGGCGCAGAGATCAGGTGGCGAGGCAGTCAAAGTGGGCCGCGTTAAAGATTATGGTTCGGGGCTCGCGAGAATCATTGGCAATCTGACGGCACGTTACAGTCTGGGGTTCGCGTTGGCCGAAAGCGAGGTTGATGACGGACGCATGCACACGCTCGAAGTACGCGTGAACGCAAAGGATGAGAAGGGTAAGAATCGCAAGCTTCAGGTGAGCTCAAGGCAGGGTTACTACATGTCTACAACAGCGTCGAAGGAAGCACTCAGAACACAATAACTGTGCGCCTCCTTGGAGTGCGGCGGCTTGCCGCCGCTTTGTTATCGACGGTAACAAAGCGGTGCCAAGGCACCGCACTCCAAGGAGGCGCTTTATTCCAGAGTAACCGTGTCGCCTCGCTTCGCGCGTAGAATCTTCGCCGCTGAGCCGCCGTTAACGGAGATCTCAAGAAACCCAGCGCTGCCCCAGATCGCGAAGAGCTTGTCGGCAGAATCAGCCTCGCCATAGAAATCTCTAAACTCGCGAACCTGTTTTCCCTTAACGAGCAGCACACCATCATGGCCCAACAGGTCTGGTGTGAGGTTTGTAACGCAGTTGCCGAAACGATCGATGTGAATGATCCGTCCTTCAATCCTCCCGTTCTTTTGGACGACCGGCAGTAACGAAGTCTTCACTCGAACGGCATCCGTAATCAAATCGCCAAACTTCTCCGGCTTCACTCCCGTCGAAAGCGCCGCGGCTACAGGAGCGAAAATATCGCGCCCGTGAAAGGTCGTACTCGTTGGCCGCCGAAAGTACTTCTCCTTAGTTACGTGAAACGCTCGATGTGATGGATGGCGATCGTAGATGTAAGTGAAGATCCCGTTGTCTGGTCCAACAAAAAACTGTTTGCCTGCACTCACGACGATGGCGCGGCGGGCAGATCCAACGCCGGGATCGACAACCGCAACGTGGATCGTCCCAGCCGGAAACGTTTGATACGAAGCTACTAACGTGAATGCCGCTGCTTCGACGTCTTGTGGCGGAATTTCGTGAGTGATGTCAGCAATAACAACGCGCGGATTCACCGACAGAATCGCACCTTTGACCGCACCGACGAAATAATCCGCGGTGCCGAAGTCAGTGAGTAAGGTGATGAGCGGGAGATCCGCGCGTCCAGTTTTCACAGAACGCTTGTATCAGTTGAAGTACGAATCTTCAAATGCTGTCCGCGTTCGAGCCTGATGTCTTTACCACGTTGCGTCATTACGCCGGCAGTGCCTGCGCCGCCGCCGATGATTGCGCCAATCGCAGCACCTTTGCCGCCGCCGGCGATAGCGCCGATGATCGCGCCGACGCCTGATGCAGCACCAACCTTCGCCGCATCGTCTTTGGTCGAAGAACGTCCCTTGACGCCGCCTTCCGAATCGATCTCTCCCTCACTGTCGCCACCCATCGGAGTGATCTCGATGAGCTCGGCGTGAAGCGCTGCGCTGCGATTATCAGGAGAACGGATCTGATCGAATGCTAACTGTAGTTGGGCCACGCCCTTTACTTTTCCGGGTCGCTTAACCTGTGCGACGCGTCCTTCCACGATGTAGCCGGCGAATTCGTTTGGCTCGATAACTCGAGCCTGAAGTCGATCTCCGCGCTGACTCGCATCGGTCGAGATTGGAGTTAGCAGCTCAAGAGCGAGAATCGTGTTGCGTGGAATCGCGAGCGAGCCGCTGCTGGGCGCTGCCGGAGTATCGGCGTTGGCTGGAGCATCAGTATTCGCGGGTGCCGGTGTATTGACGTTAACATCGACTGTCGCAGTGCCTGATTTACCTCGCCGGTGAAGTCCTGTGGGAAGCGTTGAATTGAACTGCTGGCGTTCGAAACCGGCTGCGTAACCAGTCTCGAATCCCTGCTGGTAACCGTCGCGATAATCTTCGATCGGTCCCCAGGCCTCGTTGTAGGAACGATCGGCTCGTTGATAATCCTCTTTGTTTTGATAGTTGCGCGCTGCTCCATCGGAAACGTCTTTGAAGCCCGCGTTGTAACCGTCTGAATAGCCGGTGCGATAACCGCGTTCGAGCGCTGTCGTCTGTGCTTGCGCAGACACAGAAACAATGGCGAGCAGACCGCTCACGCAAACGCTCACTAAAACCACCAGGGGAAGCTTGAGATAATTCATATTGTGTCCTTCCAAAATTTACGACTGGGAAAGCCGTAGCGTCTTGGGAGAGCCAACCTCGGCAACGTACGAATGCTATCACCAGAAAGCGCCACACGGTAGCACTGTTTTGTGCAGTTTGTCCCTCTTTGTGGCAAACTGACGCTCAGATGCCACATTCCGCGCCCGAGGTTGGCGGCTACGGAGTTGATTTTCATGTCAGCACGCCGAGTTTACCTGGACAACAGTGCTACAACACCCGTCGATCCGCGTGTCGCGGCAGTCATGGCTCGCGCTTTGGTCGAGAACTTTGGCAACGCGTCGAGCGTGCACGGTTTCGGGCAACAGGCGCGAGCGGCGGTCGATCGTGCGCGGCGTGAAGTGGCCGCACTGATCGGCGGACGACAGAACGAAATCGTCTTCACTTCAGGCGGCACTGAGGCAAACAACCTTGCGATCCGAGGACTGTGCGAGACTTCGGTCGCTCATGGTCGTCACATAATCACTTCGGCCATCGAGCATCCGTCCGTTGCAGGTGTTTGTCTCGAACTGGAAAAGCGCGGGTGGGAAGTTACGCGTCTTCCGGTTTATGCGAACGGAATCGTAAAGCTCGACGATCTGGCCCACGCACTCCGGCCTGACACAGTTCTGATCACGATCATGCTGGCGAACAACGAGATCGGAACGATTCAGCCGGTAAGCCACATCGGATCACTCGTTCGCGAAAGACGAGCAGCGGGCCAACGACTCTGGTTACACACGGACGCGGTACAGGCCGCAGGACGTTTGCCGTTGAACGTCGACGAGCTTGGCTGCGATCTGCTGACGACGTCGGCGCACAAGCTATACGCGCCGAAAGGTATTGGCGGGCTTTACGTGCGGCGCGGCGTGCGACTGCATAGCCAGAATGTCGGCGGACACCAGGAGCGCGAGCGACGAGCCGGCACGGAAAACGTTCCCGGCATCGTCGCGTTCGGTGAAGCAGCGAAACTCGCTCGCGCAGAATTAAACCAGCGCGTGGCTCACGATCGCGGGCTGCGCGACAGCTTCGAAAGGAAGGTGCGAAAGCAGATCGGCGACGTCGTGATGAATGGAGATCGCGAGCAGCGTTTGGCCCACCTGTCGAATATCTCGTTTCGATTCATCGAAGGTGAAGGACTCTTGATTAATCTCGATCTCGAGGGCGTGGCTGTGTCGACCGGGTCGGCGTGTTCGTCAGGAACACTCGAGCCGTCGCCGGTGATCCGCGCGCTCGGTGTCGATGACGAGCTCGCGCGCGGTTCGATTCGGTTTAGTTTTGGGAAGGATAATACGGAAGAAGATGTTGACTATGCGGTTGAGGTTTTGACTCGGGCCGTTGACCGGTTACGCGCGCTTTCTCCTTTGACTCTTAATCACTGATTCGCTTGTCCTACTCCTCCATCTTCAAAGACCATCTGGCTCATCCGCGCAACGCCGGAGAACTTCCGGAAGCAAACGCGATTGCCGACGAAACGAATCCGGTGTGCGGCGATCGTTTGCGGCTTTCGCTGATCGTTAAAGGCGACCGGATCGAAACAGCGAGATACCTCGCCTACGGCTGCCCACCCACCCTCGTGTGCGGCTCAGTGTTGACCGAACTAATTACAGGTAAGACAACCGCAGAAGCAAAACAACTAACCCGCGCCGATCTTCTGCGCGCCATCGGCGGACTGCCTTCTAGAAAACATCACGCAGCCGCCCTCGCGATCGAAACCCTCCACGCCACTCTCGCACATTTTTAGCGGCTAAACGTGAGCTCAGTGCTGCGGTGGCGTACCGACGACTCGCGGGCGTCCAGGGCCGGCGGGTTCGACCGTGTTGCGTTGATGATATTGTGGCCCGCAATACTTCTTCGGCTCAGTTCCCAATACAAACGTCTTCGTGCGGATCACTGGACAGGTCTCGACCGCAATCAATCCCGTCGTCGGATCGATATCCAACGTGATCGTTCCTTCGAGACGATCGGCAGGCAGTGTTGGCGCATGTCGAGGTGAAGGTGACGGCGATGCCAACGGCGGTGGCGGTTCCTCATACGGTTGATCGATTGGCGGCGACGCTTCAGGCAGTTCGGCAGGAGTCGCAGTTTCAACCGGCGTCTCCTCAGCCTGGTTTGGACCAGTACCGTTGATAAAAAACTCGACTCGCTTCTCGGTGTCGGTCGCCTGGGTCGGTTCGCCTGTCTTTGGATTTATGTCGACCTGCTCGATTCCGGCAGGCATGTTCCAATCGCCTTCCCATTCAGGATGCTCCGCGAGTGCGACCTGCATGAAGTCGGCCCAGATCGGTAACGCCGAATTCGCGCCGGTCAAACCGAGTTGCGAACCATCGTCGAATCCCACCCACACGGCGCAAACCAGGTCCGGCGTGTAACCCGCAAACCAGCCATCGCGCGAGGTTCCTGTCTTGCCGGCAAGCACGTCTTTCAAGCCACGCGCGCGCACCTTCGACGCCGTGCCGCGATTCACGACGTCTTTCATAAACGACGTCATCACGTAAGCGACTTCCGGACGCAGCACTTCGTTTCTTTGCGCGGTCGGCGCGGCGATCGTGACACCGTCGCCAGTCGTGATCCGGTTGATTGCGATCGGACTGACGCGAGTTCCGAGATTTGCGAAAGCGGTGTAGGCCGAAGCGATTTGGAGTGGCGTTGCTTCACTGGTTCCGAGCGCCATCGCCGGATACGCGCGTGGCGGTTTCGGCAAACCGGCTTTCGCTGCGAGACTCATCACGCGCCCAATCGTGACTTCCATCGCGACTTCAACAGTCACGACATTCAAACTGTGGACCAGCGCATCACGAAGCGTCACCGGCTCGTGCGAATACGTTTCACCGAAGTTACCCGGCGAGTATTCCTGGTTATCGAAGGTAAACGTCTTCGGTTCGTCCATGTAGGTCGTTGCCGGAGTGATCACGCGCGGCACCGGATCGTAAGCCGTATTCAACGCGGTGGCATAGACGAATGGTTTGAAAACCGAACCCGGTTGGCGGAAAGCATCACTCGCGCGATTCAACTGGCTCTTCGAATAATCACGACCACCAACCATCGCCACGATCTCGCCAGTCTTCGCATTCATCGCCACCAATGCGGCTTGCAGCGTGCCCGGCGCGAAACGTTTTGCCTGAACCTTATCGAGCGCGGCCATCTGTTTGGTCAACGCGGCGTACGCAGCGCGCTGTAGGTCCATGTCGATGGTCGTGTAGATACGCAGATGTTCTGCCGCTCCGGCGCCGGCGATCATGTCGCCGAGTTGGTTTTGAACGTAATCGGCAAAATAAGGCGCGTCAGACACGTCAATGCGCCCTTTCGCAGGAACCACCTGCAGCGGCGTCTCTTTAGCAGCTTTTGCCTGGTCCTGCGTGATGGCGCCAGCCTCGGCCATCGAGTCAAGCACCTGATTGCGACGCGCGGTAGCAGTATCGACTTTCGTGTACGGGTTGTAACGATTTGGACTGCGAATCAAGCCCGCGAGAAATGCCGATTCCGCAAGCGTGAGATTAGTCACGTCTTTGTTGAAGTAGGCGCTCGAGGCTTCACCAAAACCATTGATCGAGAAGCCTGCCTGCTGGCCCATGTAGACCTGATTGCAGTAGAGCTCGAAGATCTTTTCTTTGCTGAGGCGGGTCTCGAGAATCACCGACATGTAAGCCTCGGCGATCTTGCGTCGCCAGGTCTGTTCCGGTGACAGCAGGAGATTTTTTACGAGTTGCTGCGTAATGCTCGAACCGCCCTGACGTGCAAGCGGCGAGTTGGGATCTGTGTCGTAGCGTCTGACGAAAGCGCGGATGATGCCGCGAACGTTGACTCCGTAATGCTCGAAGAAGGAGCGATCCTCGGTGACTGTGATCGCTTTGACGAGATGCGGCGGCAGATCGCTGAAGCCGATGACCTTTCGCTTCGCTCGTTCAGTTCCCGTCACTGAGCTGATCAACTCCGGCTCGAGCCAAACACGTTGCAGTGAGCCGCGCGTGTCGAGATCGGTGAGTGAATTAATCGCCTTTCCCGAGCCCGTAAACTGAATTCGTGCGTGCTGAAACTGCTTCACACCGTCAACACTTGAAGCACCGCTCGGCTCGACGTCGATCGCGGTTCCGTTTACTTCATACCGGCCGCGAGACGTGTCTGCCTGTTGGCTCTTTTCGACGTAACCCGCGCGCTTCAGAAAAGCTACGACTTCATTCAGGGAAATCGTCTCGTTGACGCGCAGTTGTTTTGGTGCTGCGTAGATACCGGCCGTTCGTGTGAAGACTTCGCCTGCGAGGAGATGATCGATTCTTCTCGAGAAGACCGTCCAGTAGTAGATCAGAATTCCGAGTACAATCGCTCCAACAAAGACCACCGGAATGATCACCGGCGCGCTGAACAACCGTCGCAGCACTCTGCGCGCGAAGTGCGGCCGGGGTTCGACGTAAGACACGACTTGCGGCTTACGAAGATCACGATTACTTTTGCCGGGGTATTGGTTCTCTGGTGGATAACGTACTGGCATAAATTGAAGTTTAGAGTTCAGCCTTAGGCTGCTGCTTTTACAGGCAAGCTAAAGCTTGAACTGGCTTGCCCGAAAAGTCTCTTGCTGAACCTCTTCTCTGTGCCTCTGTGTCTCTGTGATTCGTTTTTCCTGAGCAATAGTTAACCACAGAGACACAGAGGCACAGAGAAGAAGCGCCTTGAACCACTTTTCGGGCAAAGCTGCTTGAACTCTGAACTGGGTCATACTCACTCACACGTATTACGTAACATTCGCGCTGTGGTTCGGTCGACATTTCTGTTTGACAGTGGTAGCCGCATTCGTTACCGTGGCTGGCCTCGCTTGAGCGCCTGAGCGGCTTTGATGCCGCTCCGCCTGTATGAGTCTAACACCTCGTCTCGGTTTCCTTCTCCCCAGCCGCGCTCGAATCCGCTTGGTCTTGCTCGCGGTTTTAGGAGCAATTGCGCTCGGAACCATTGTGTTTCACGTGCTTGAAGGCTGGTCTATACTGGACAGTCTGTACGTCACTGCGCAGACGGTGACCACGGTCGGCTTCGGCGATTTAACCCCGCGCACGCTGTCCGGCCGCGTCTTCGCAACTGTGTTCATGATGGTCGGCGTGGGCATCGTGCTTTATGCTCTGACAGGCGCGATGCAGTCGATCGTTCATTCGGAACTGTTTTCCGCGTATGGCCACTCGCGAAAAATGAGCAAACTGCGAGATCATTTTATCATCTGCGGCGCGGGCCGCGTTGGATCGCATTTGATGCGCAGTCTCGGACGCGCTGAAGGTGTGTTCCTCGTGATTGAAAGCGATCCGAAGAAGGTGGACGAATTGGCTGATCTGGGTGTTGCGGTCCTCTTGCGGGATGCGACGCTCGAAGAAACTCTGCGCGAAGCCGGAGTAGAGCATGCTCGCGGGCTTGCGGCGTGTTTGCCGGATGATGCCGACAATGTGTACGTAGTTCTGACTGCGCGCGATCTGAATCCAACTCTGCACATCGTCGCGCGGGCAGCGGAGGAACAGGCGGAGAGTAAACTGATCAGGGCAGGCGCCAATCGCGTCGTGGCGCCAACGCTCATCGGTGGACACCGCATGGCGATGGCTTTGACGAAGCCGGCGGTCAGCGACTTTCTTGATTCAGTTACAGCTAACGATCTGGAGCTTGGGTTTGAACAGCTCGAAGTTGAGCAAGTCTCGCCGTTGGTCGGTCGCAAACTCAGTGAAACAGTGATCAGATCTGAACTCAACATCGTCGTGGTTAGCATTCGTCGCAGCAACGGCGAGAAGATCTTTAATCCGAGCGGCGAAGCGCGGATTGAAGGCGGCGACATGCTGATTGCCATCGGTAACGCTGAATCGCTATCCAAGCTCACTGCGCTCGCGCGCGGGCGCGTAACAGCGGAATCGGTGACGACCCGAAAGTGACTCGATGAAAGTTTTAGTAACCGGCGGCAGTGGCTATTTGGGTACATACGTGCGCCAGTTCTTTTCAGCCGACGATTTTTCCCGCCGTGCGAATCTGGACGTTCGTGACGAAGAGGCTGCGGAGAAGGTTGCAGACTACGATGTAGTTATTCACCTGGCCGCACATTTCGATAAGAGTCCGGAAGGCGCGCGCGACTGTTTCCGCACCAACGCAAATGGCACCGCGAATATCATTCGCCACATGAAACCGAGTTCGGTCTTCATTTATGCATCGACGAAAGATGTTTACGGCAGTAATGTGGATGAGACTAAAGACGTCGATGAAAACACGAGCACTGAGTATTGCGGCCAGTCGGGATTTGAGTGGTCGAAGTTAATCGGCGAACGTTACGTTGAATACTACTCACGACAGCGTGAGGTTCGTGCCTGCATCTTCCGTCTCTCGACTGTCTTCGCCAGAAACTCTCCGGACAATGAGCCGGGCATCGTCACACACTACGTTGAGTCGATAAAGTACCGCCAGCCCATTCGACTGCCTGCCGGCGTCGATCCAGTTCGTGACATTCTTTACGTCGATGATTTCTCGCGGGCGTGTCGCGCGTTCATCAAGTCAGATTTTGCGTTCCGGGTTTATAACCTCGGGGGTGGGCGTATCAACACAGTCAGCCTGCGTGATTTGATCAAACGAATCAGTACAATTGTCGAGATAGAACCGATCATCCAGGAAGATCAGACGCTGCCTGCACCGGTACCTTTGCGCTATGTTTCCAATGTGACGCGTATTGGCGACGAATTAGATTGGCGACCTCAGATCGGAATTGATGACGGTTTGCGAGTGCTGCTGTAATGACAAGGGTGGACGCGGAAAGTTTCAAACGAGTTGTCGTGCGAGGCACGAATTGGGTCGGCGATTCTGTGATGACTGTGCCGGCTCTTCGCGCTCTCCGGCGTGTTTTGCCGAGTGCAAGTATCACACTAGCGATTCGTCCGAGCACGAAAGGAATCTTTTCCGAGGCTGATTTCATCGACGACGTGCTCGTCTACGACAGGCAGAACGTATTTTCAGTCCTGCCGCAGGTTCGCGAGTGGAAAAGAAGAGAGTTTGATCTGGCGTTGCTGTTTCAAAATGCTTTTGAGGCGGCGCTGATTCCGTTTCTTGCGGGCGTGCCGGTGCGACTCGGTTATGCAACTGAGTCGCGTCAGTCGCTGCTGACGCATCCGCTCGCATTGCCTGACTGGCGGTCGTCACGACACGAAGTTTTTTACTATTTGTATCTCGTAACCGCGCTCGAACAGATGTTGTTTGGCACGAGCGGCATTTGCGAAAGCGACCCAGATGCGAGCCTACAGATCTCCGAAAGTAAAAAGACGGAAGCGCATGAACTGCTTCGCGCGCACGGCGTTCGCGAAGGGGAACCGGTTGTTGCGATCTGTCCGGGATCGATAAACAGTCGTGCGAAACGCTGGCCGGCGGAAGCGTATGCGGCGCTGGCCGATCGTTTGATTGAGTCAGAGCGGCAAGTAGTGCTCATTGGCTCGCGTGACGAGATCGACGTCTCGCAGGACATGGCGAGTCGCATGCGACATCGGCCCATCGTGCTCACCGGTAAGACGACTCTCGATCAAATCATCGGCGTGCTCGCTACGGCGGATTTGATCGTCACCAACGACACGGGTCCAGCGCACATCGGTTCGGCGTTGGAACGTCCAACACTAGTAATTTTTGGTCCAACTAATCCTTTGACGACGCGTCCGTTTTCTCCGGAAGCTGAGATACTGCGACATCCGCCGGACTGCGCGCCATGCATGCTGCGCGACTGTCCGATCGATCATCGTTGCATGACGGCGATCACAGTCGATGAAGTGTTCGAGCATTCACAGGCGCTTCTGAAGCGCGCGAGCTTTGCGAAAACCGTGCGGAGTCTCTGCGACTCAGCGGCGTGATTATTCAGATGAAACGACCGGCAGTTTTCATTGACCGCGACGGCACACTCTCCGAGGAGGTGGGGTACATCAATCATCCCTCGCGCTTTCGTCTGTTTCCGTATTCGTCGGAGGCGATCAGGATTCTGAATGACAATGGCTGGCTAGCGATCGTGATCACCAACCAGGCTGGCGTTGCGCGCGGCTATTTCTCGGAAGATCTGATTGTTAACGTGCACGATCAACTGAAGCGCGACTTGCAGGGCGCAACGCTTGATGCGATCTACTACTGCGCGCATCATCCGTCTGTTGGCGAGCCGCCGTATCGAGTTGATTGCGACTGTCGCAAGCCCAAAACGGGATTGATCGACCAGGCGGCGAAAGATCTCGAGATTGATTTGCCGGCGAGTTGGATGGTGGGCGACCGTTATGGCGACGTGGAGTTGGCTCGGAACGCGGGCTTGCATTCGGCGTTTGTTTTGAGTGGTTATGGGCGAGGCGAGTGGGAGTATCAGCGACACTCATGGAAGCACGAGCCGGAACTCGTCTGTGAGAACCTGCTAGAAGCAGTGAAGATGATCGTATCGCATGACTCTTTTGAACACAGAACAACTAGTTAAGATCGTCAAACGGTTTCAAGACCGGAGGATCGCAATCGTCGGCGACGCAATCGCGGATAAGTTTGTGCATGGCTCGATCTCGCGCGTCTCGCGTGAGGCGCCGGTCTTCATCTTGCGCCATGATAAGACCGAGACTCTGCCAGGCGGGGCGGCAAACTGCGCGATGAACCTCGTCGCACTCGGGGCTCGTGTGTCGCTGATCTCGGTTACTGGCGCCGATGAATCAGGCAATGAGCTGCGCGCCAAACTGGAAGCTGCCGGCGTCGATATCAACGGCGTGATCGTCTCCGAGAAAGTGCAAACGACGACGAAGGTCCGAATTCTCGCCGGTCATTCACACTCGAGCAAACAACAGGTGATCAGGATCGACTACGACGCCGCGCCTCTTAGCGACGCCGAACTTCGCCAGGCGATCGTCAAGAAGTTGCAGCAAACGATTGGCGATGCCGATGCTGTGATCGTCTCGGATTACAACTACGGCGTTGTCGATCCTCAGACAGTTGAAGTGACCAGACGAAGTGATATTCCGGTATTGGTCGACTCGCGGTTTCATCTAGCCGAGTTCACTGGCTTCACCGCCGCCACGCCAAATCAGGATGAAGTTGAGAATCTCATCGGGGGCACAATCTCCTCAACCGATGAATTGGAGAATGCCGCGCAAGAGTTGAAACAACGACTTGGCTATCGCGCGCTACTCGTCACGCGCGGCAATCAGGGCATGATGTTGCTGGAAGATGACGCTGAACCGCTTCACATTAGTGCTGTCGGCGCGCACCAGGCTGTCGACGTCACCGGCGCGGGCGACACGGTGATGGCTACGTTTACACTGGCACTTGCTTCCGGGGCTTCGTTTGCGGATGCAGCACGGTTGGCGAATTACGCTGGTGGGTTGGTGGTGATGAAGAGAGGTACGGCAACCGTGAGCGCCAGTGAACTCGAGCACGCAATTAGACAGGATTGACAAGATTTTTCAGGATTAACAGGATGGAAAATGTTTTAGGCCGTGAGGAATTAATAGAACGAATCGCAGCCGCGAGAAAGAACGGCGCACGAGTCGTTCTCGCTAACGGCTGTTTCGACGTGATTCACGTCGGCCACATCCGCTATCTCGAAGGCGCGCGGAGCCTCGGCGACATACTCGTAGTCGGTATTAATTCTGATGAACAGGTAGTGTTACAGAAAGGCGCTGGCAGACCAGTGCTCTCTGCGAACGAACGCGCAGAAATCGTCGCCGCGCTCGAGCCAGTAACCTATGTCACGATTTTCAACGAGCCGACTGTCGAGCAACTGTTGCTCGCACTCAAACCCGACGTCCACGCCAAGGGCACCGATTACACGACTGACACAGTCCCCGAACGCGACGTGGTACGATCATACGGCGGACAAGTGGCGATCGTCGGCGATCCAAAAGATCACTCGACCTCAGAAATTATTGCTCGCCTCGGAGGCGTGAATGCTTAGGACCCTTGCGACTGGAATCTTATTGCTCGCGATCGTGACGCCGGCGCTCGCCCAAACGAAAACCGCTCGCTTCGATCCTGACGGCTCTTTCTGGATCGTCGGAACACCGCCGAACGAATTCTCGGATTTCAGTGCCATAAATCTGAACGCAAAGAAGCTGAGACGAATTCCTCCAACTGGTCTGCAAACCAACGACGGCAAGACCTATCGCTTTAAGACCCTCACAGTCAAACGCGACAACTTCACCTTTACAACCGCGACTGTTGGCGGCGTTTCTTATAGTTTTACCGGAAAATTTCTCAAGGGCGGAAACTTCGCGGCCACATGGCTGGGCGACGAAAGCCCGGTTCTCGAAGGCACGTTGACGAAGTTTCGCGCCGGCAAAAAACTGGCGGAATCGAAATTGAAGTTCAGCTATTTTGGCGGTACATGAGAGTTCTGATAGTCAAACTCGGCAGCATTGGCGACATAGTTCATACTCTACCTGCCCTGGCTGCGTTGCGCGGCGCTATGCCGCAAGCCGAGATTTCCTGGGTGGTTGAACGCCAATCGTCGGAAATTTTGAAAGACAACCCGCTTCTGGATCGTCTCATCGAAGTCGACACGAAGGCGTTGAGGCGCGGGCTGATGTCTGGGGAGACGCTGCGGGCACCGCGCCAGCAGTTACGTCGGTTACGCGCCTCGGCCTTCGACGTGGCTCTAGACTTCCAGGGACTTCTCAAATCCGCTTCAATAGCGCGCCTTTCGGGCGCGCGACGTGTTTTTGGGTACTCGCGCACCGGATTGCGAGAACCCGCGAGCGCGATCTTCCTCTCAAAAAAGATCGCAGTCCCGAAGCAAACACACGTCATTCACAAATCATTACTGCTGCTTCAAGGTGCTTTGGGTGTTCCCATTCCGGAGCGAGCAGAAGAGCTCTCATTTCCGATTAACGTTAGTGCGAAGGATGAAGCCGAAGCGCAAGAAGTGGCGGACAGTGGTGGTGGAAATTATGCGATTCTCAATCCGGGAGGTGGCTGGCCGACTAAACTCTGGAGCACGGATCGTTTCGGCAAACTCGCTGACCTTCTGTGGTCCAGTTACGGTATTTCGTCGTTGGTAACGTATGGACCCGGCGAGCTTGACTTGGCGGAAAATGTTCGCCGTTCGTCAGCCTCCGGGAAGGCGACGCCAGTTAAGTTGTCACTGAAAGCGTTTTATTCACTGGCGCGCGGCGCACGAGTTTATGTCGGCGGCGATACCGGTCCAACTCATATCGCAGTGGCGGCGGGCACGCCGATCGTTGGGCTGTTTGGACCGACTGAGTGGTGGCGGAACGGAAGCCCTCGCTCGCAGGATATTTGTGTAGAGCGAAACGATATCGATTGTCGTGTGGACTGCCATCGGCGTTCGTGCTCAAAATGGATCTGCATGGATATTGAGGTCGGGCGCGTTATGGAAGCAATCGATAGAAGATTAGCGGTATGACTCTCAGAGACGGAACATGGATTCAGCGCTGGCGCGTGCCGCTCGGATTTCTTTGCGGCGCCGTTTTCATCTTCTTCGCCCGGCCTACGCCGAGAGCGTTGTTGATCGGTGCATCAGTATCGCTGCTCGGTCTCGCTATTCGCGCCTGGGCCGCGGGCCACATCCGCAAAAACGCACAACTCGCGACGTCCGGTCCATACGCCTTCACTCGCAATCCGCTTTATCTCGGTAGCTTCCTGCTGGGTCTCGGATTCACAATCGCTTCAGGCCGGCTACTGCTCGGATTGCTATTCGCCGCCCTGTTTCTTGGCATCTATTTGCCGGTTATGCGCGTCGAAGCGTCCACGATGGCCGAGCTTTTTGGCGCAGACTATGAGAATTACCGCCGCTCAGTGCCGCTATTTTTTCCGCGAATTACTCCCTTTCGCCAGGATGAGTCAGCGGCAAACAAATTCGATGGTACTCTTTATCTACGATACCGCGAGTATCGTGCAGCGCTTGGGCTCGTCATTGCCTGGGGATTGCTGTTGATTAAGACTTTCTATTTTTAAGTGCGAAAGCCTTTAAAGATCACCACTCTCGCTTCCCTGCTCGCGATTGCGATCATCGTCGCGTCTCATGCGCCGTCCGCGTGTGCGCAGCGATCCGACTCGTCTAACAGCACGAGACATTTCGAGCTGGGTGAGGAGCTCCAATTCGAAGCTGAGTTCTCGCGCGCGCTGATTCGCAAATTGGACGTTGCCGATCTGAAGTTTCGCGCGACGCGCACACCGCGTGCTGAAGGGTCGAACGATGCACAGGATTCGTATGCACTGACCTTCAGTGCCGACGTTGCGAGCAAGGGGTTCTTTGCTCGGTTGTTCAATCTGAAGTTTCGCGAACAGGTTGAGTCGACGGTTGAGCCAGTTTCATTCACAGTGCAAAGGACCACGATTCTCGACGAACAGGGAAAACGCGTGCGAACCACCGAATCGATTTTCGATCGATCGAAAGGTCAGATGACGTGGACCTCGCGCGATCCGAACAATCCTGCGGCTGAGCCACGCCGCGCGATCACCGATTTCTCCGGACAGTTGCAGGACGTGTTGTCAGCGATCTACTTCATTCGCACGCAGCCGCTCGAAGTGGGAAAGACTTTCGATATCTTTATCGGAGACGGCGGTCGTGTTTACAAGACTCCGGTAAAGGTTGTCGACAGAAAGCGAATGAAGACGATTCTCGGACGCGTCGACGTGCTGCGAATCACTCCGGAGTTGTTTGGAGCAGACAGGCTCATCGACGAGGAGAAGGGTGAGTTCTCGATCTGGATCACTGACGACTCACGCCACATTCCCGTGGCGGGTCGCATCAAGACGGATTACGGCACGTTCGATATCAAGCTAAAGCGCATCATCACCTCGTCACAAAAAAGCACCGATGATCGATGAAGACTCCATTAATCATCGGTCACCGCGGAGCGTCAGCCGTGGCGCCCGAAAACACGATGGCTGCTTTTCGCGAAGCGATTGCGGCTGGTTGCGACGGGATCGAGTTTGACGTTCGCCTCACGCGCGACGGCATTCCGGTAATCATTCACGACAACACGTTGCGTCGCACTGCGGGGTTAACCGCTCGCGTTGCGGATCTGACCTGGACTGAACTCGAGCAGGTTGACGTTGGCAGTTGGTTCGCTCGCAACAGAAACCTCGCGCCTGGATCTTTCGCGAACGAGACCGTTCCGAGTGTCGATCAATTGTTGACACTCTTCAAATCCAACGATCTGCTCATCGTGCTGGAGATGAAGTGCGAATCACCGTCGGAGCATCGTCCGTTAGCCAAAGCGTGTTGCCGCTTGATCGATGAGCACTCGTTGAAGCGACGAGTGATCGTCGAGTGTTTTGACCTCGCAGCGCTTCCTGTCGTCAAAAGCATAGATCCAGAAATCAAAACCGCAGCGCTTTTTGAACCCAGGATCTCGACGCCATCAGTGTTGTTCGATCAAAGTATTCTCGACCAGGCGATCGCCGTTGGTGCTTCGGTGCTTGCACCGCATCATCGCCTCGCCCGCGAATCACTCGTAGCAAAGGCAAAATCCGCGGGTTTGCAAATCGCAGTTTGGACTGTTGACGACGCTGCGTGGATCGCACATGCGCGATCGATCGGCGTCGATGCTTTGATTACAAACGATCCTGCCGCTATGCTGGCTCATCGATGACTCGTCCGCTGGCTCAGCTCAACCGGTTTTTCGTCTCACCGGATTTTTCAGTCTATTACCGTCGCGCTAAACAGCTTGTCTGGCAGAGTCAGGCGACGTCGGGCTATTCACTACTCAGCATTCTCAACGGACAACTTGAATACACACTCGATAACAAATCGACCACGCTTGAGAGATCAGAGTCAGTAGTGCTTGAACCAAACACAAGTGTTACCGCCAAAGGTCAACCGGTCGAACTGCTCTTCCTCACGCTTTCAGCATCGCTGGTACTGCAAGATGCCGCGGCGATGCACTTGATGACTCCGAAATCGATCGTCACGTTCACACGCGAACACGTGAGTGGCGATAAAAAGCTCGACGCGTTGCTTGCTGAATTCGTCTCCGAGCTGACTGCTGAAAAACCCGGCAAGGAGATCGTTATGCGCGCGCTTGTTGAGCAGACGTTGGTCCACATTCTGCGAAACTACTCGACGCCGCGACTCTCGGAGGAACTGGAGCTCTCACGTGTCGGTCTCGTCGATAGACGTATTCGACGCTCCGTGGAATTGATGCACAGTCAGATCGATCAGGACCTCACGTTGAAGTCACTGGCTGCGGCTTCGTATCTTTCGCCGTTTCACTTCGCGCGACTCTTCAAGAAACTCACCGGCGCTTCACCGCACAACTATCTCGCCGGCATTCGCGCCGCGCGCGCGCAGTTGTTACTCGCCGAGACTGATCTTTCAGTGACGGAGATCGGCGCGCGCGTTGGTTACTTGAGTGGGAGTCATTTCACCAAGGCATTTCGTCTCGCCACGGGCGCCACGCCGCGCGAGTTCCGGAAGAGCCTCGCAATGCATCGCCAATAGTGAGCAAGATTAATCAGTTGTCAGCGCGTCTGCGTCCCTATAATTCTTTTTTGCGATTTTTTGTGCCTCTTTGTGGCTAAAAGGAGATCATCAGTGGCGAAACAAACGGGGATTAGTCCGGCTAAGGGTAAGTTAGGAGTCTTGCTTGTCGGCCTGGGTGCGGTCAGCACTACTTTCATCGCGGGCGTCGAAGCAATCAAGAAAGGCTTCGCGCAGCCTATCGGCAGTCTCACGCAGATGGGAACGATTCGTCTCGGCAAGAGAACCGACAATCGCGTCCCACTACTCAAGGACTTCGTTCCCCTCGCAAAGCTCGAGGATCTGGTCTTCGGCGCCTGGGACATCTTCCCTGACTCTGCCTACGAGGCCGCGCTGAACGCGGGCGTGCTCGAAAAAGAGTTGCTGGCTCAACTCAAAGAGCCACTGCGCAAGATCCGTCCGATGAAAGCTGTTTTCGATCAATCGTACGTAAAGCGACTCAGCGGCGAGAACGTCAAAACCGGCAAGAACAAATTTGAGCTGGCCCAACAACTGATCGACGAGATCGCCGACTGGAAACGCAAAACCAAATGCGCGCGCGTGGTGATGATCTGGGCTGCCTCGACCGAAGTCTTCTTAAAAACACATCCAGTACACAAGACGCTCGAATCATTTGAAAAGGCGATGCGCGAGAATCACAAGGCGATCGCACCGTCGATGATCTACGCCTACGCCGCGTTGAAATCGGGCATTCCCTTCGCGAACGGCGCCCCGAACCTGACGGTCGACATTCCAGCACTGATGACACTGGCCGAGAAGAACAAACTCGCGATCTGCGGCAAAGACTTCAAAACCGGTCAAACGCTGATGAAGACGATCATCGCGCCGGGACTGAAATCACGCATGCTCGGACTCCATGGCTGGTACTCTACAAACATCCTCGGTAACCGCGACGGCGAAGTGCTCGACGATCCCGACTCCTTCAAAACTAAAGAAGAATCAAAGCTGTCCGTGCTCGAATACATTCTCCAGCCCGAAGTCTATCCGAGTCTCTACAAAGACTTCTCACACGTCGTGCGAATCAACTATTACCCACCTCGTGGTGACAACAAAGAAGGTTGGGACAACATCGACATCTTCGGGTGGCTCGGATATCCGATGCAGATCAAGATCGACTTTCTCTGCCGCGATTCAATACTCGCAGCGCCGATCGTGTTGGATCTCGCGCTATTTCTCGATCTCGCCCAGCGAGCGGGCATGAAGGGCGTGCAGGAGTGGCTCTCGTTCTACTTCAAGTCTCCGCAAACCGCGCCAGGGTTGTATCCTGAGCACGATATTTTTATTCAGTTGATGAAACTGAAGAACACGCTGCGACATTTGCGCGGCGAGGACCTCATCACCCATCTTGGCCTTGAATACTACGACTAAAAGTAAGCTGCGGATAACACGGATCGACTTGCATCAATCCGTGTAATCCGCGCTCAAAACGTGCAATTAATTGTCAGTCGTTCTTGACAGGAAATGTCACGCTGTTATCTTTGCCCGTAAATTGCCACTACATTTGTGGTGACAATTGGTTCGGACTTGTATATATAGGGTTGGCGAACCCTAAGCTCTTTCAAATGCATCAATTTAGTGCGCGGATCGTTCCTTGCTTATAAGCCACTGGGCCAGTGCCGGAAGGCTGATTCGGGAATATCCTCGAATTGAACTGGTAAGGAGAGAGCCGATGCTAGCAGAGAGTGACGTGACAAAGACAAGAGACATGAACAATACCGGTACAGTTTTCCTCGATCCCGATCAAAAGAGTCCTCGCGCTCAAGATTTTGAGGAGCGACTTACCGCGCGCATCGTAGGTCAGGAACGCGCGGTCAGACGTATGAGCGGTCTGTATCAAATCTTTTTGGCGGGTATGAATCCGCCGAACCGGCCGATCGGTACGATGCTGTTTCTGGGACCGACCGGCTCCGGCAAAACTCGTGTGATTGAAGCTGCTGCCGAAGTGCTTTACGGCGATCCCAACGCGATTGTCAAAATCGACTGCGCGGAGTTTCAGCACTCGCACGAGATTGCCAAGCTTATCGGCTCGCCTCCGGGCTATCTGGGTCACCGCGAGACTTCGCCGATGCTGACTCAGGAGAACCTCGATCGGATGCACACGGACGATATGAAAGTCTCGCTGGTGCTGTTCGACGAGATCGAAAAGGCTTCTGATAGTTTGTGGCAACTGTTGCTCGGCATTCTCGACAAAGCGACGTTGACTTTGGGCGACAATCGTCGCGTGGATTTTTCCAAGGCGATGGTCATTATGACCTCGAACCTCGGCGCGCGCGAGATGTCGGAACTGATTTCCGGTGGCATCGGTTTCGCGCCGGGTAAGGGCACGAAATCGCCGAACGACACCGAGGTAGATCAAAAGATTTATCGCACCGCGGTCGAAGCGGCGCGACGCAAGTTTTCGCCTGAGTTCATGAACCGCATCGACAAAGTGGTGGTCTTCCGTTCATTGAAAGAACATCATCTGCGGCAGATTCTCGATCTGGAATTGCAGGCGGTTCAGGATCGAATCATGCAGTCAGCCGGGACGAAGTTTGTTTTTCAGTGCTCAGACACGGCGAAAGACATGCTGATGAAGGAAGGGCTCGACTACAAATACGGCGCTCGTCATTTGAAGCGAGCTGTCGAGCGATTTCTGGTGTATCCACTCTCGAACCTCGTAGCCACGGGGCAGATCGGGTTGGGCGATCTGGTACATGTGGATGTTGACGGCATTCGCAACAAGCTGATCTTCTCGAAGAGTTCCGGCGGTGCGTTGATTCATGAGATAACGGAGAGTAGCACTCCGGAGAGTTCGAGTGAGTCGTTGTCGGGTGGAGTTGGATTGCCAATTCCGCAGGCGACAAAAGCAGCGGCTAAGAAGGGTCACGGCCGCGGCGAGAAAGCCGAGAATTAAAACTGAGCCGCGGATGAACGCGGATTCACGCGGATCAGATCTGATCCGCGTGAATCCGCGTTCATCCGCGGCTCAGTTTTTTTAGTGATTCGAATGCGATCCGCGAGAGATATGGATCTTCTGAGGTCGATGCGGCGCGCAATGCCGGTTCCGCCGAGGGATCACCAATCAACCCCAGAGATCGCGCGGCCTCACGCCGTACATCACTGTCGAGTTTTTCGTTAGTCAATACTGACACCAGCGCCGCAGTGGCTGCTCGACTCCCGATCTGCCCGAGCGCAGCCGCCACCGAACGAAGCACAAACGGATTTCGTTCCCGCGAGAGTACGCCGACCAGAGGTACAACCGCAGCCTCATCCGCGATCTCACCTAATGCGACTGCTGCCGCGCCCTGCACACCGTCTTCTTTATCCTTCAGCAATCGTTCGATCAACGCTGCCGTTGCATTTCGACTGTGAGTACGTCCAAGCGCGTAAGCCGCTTCGCGACGAACAAACTCGTCTTTGTCGTTGAGCAACGGAAGCAGTGCAGCGGCACTCTCCTCTTCTCCGATCCAAAGAATGGCTTTTGTGGCAGTGGCGCGGATTACCGGCGATGGATCTTTCAGTCCGGCAAGCGCAGCTCGCGAGGCGGCGGCCAGACGCATACCACCGAGTTTCATGATCGCCTCCCGACGTTCCTCCTGATCGCCGGAGCTCAAACGCTGCTGCTGTTTCTGGATTTCTATTTCGAGAGGTGTGAGGTTGCGAGTGTTTTGCGCCACGACCATAAACGAAAAAGCCAAAACACTCGCCGCGATGAATAAGTATCGAATCATCTCATTCGCAATTTTTCGGCTTTGCGCCGAACTGCTTCCCATTCAAATGCCTGGCGCGCGCGACGGTTCTCACGAGCGTCGGCCAATGCCGTCAAAACCTCATCGTCGAAAGTTGAAGTTGTGGATTTCGGTCGTCGCGACGACTCGATCGCTGAGATGTAATCCAGGACCTCGCCTACCTCGGTTTCACTGAGTGCTTCGAGTTTCGAAGCAAGAAACTGGCGTTGATTTGCGATGTTGGCCATTTTCGTGCTCCTTTGTTGTTCAAGCGGGGCGGAAAACTATAATACAGGATTGATGAGATTTTCCAGAATTCGCGGGATTTTTTTAATCGATGCGAGAGGCGAGACCGTGCACCGTATCGACGATCAGCACGGCAATCGGAGGATAGAAAATCAGATCGAGGACCATGCTCGACTGCACCGAAGCTACACGATGACGAAACAGCAGCGTCAAATCACTGAAAAAGTCCTGCGTGTGCCAGCCGATGTACAGACCTATTCCGATGCTGAGAGCATAACCAACCAGCAGAAACGTATAGGCTGAGAAACGAGTAAACGGCTGCTCGGGCACCGCTTCCTGGCGAATGATTGAGCCCTGTATAAGTTTTGGCGTGTAAGTGTAATGAGCAAAATACTCACGCAGACGATTCGCCAAATGCCAAACGCCAATCACAAACAAAGTCAGCACTATCACGCGGCCCATGGTCGAGAACACATGCCACAATTGCGGCCGCATCATCGCGAGAAAGAACGTCGAGAGAAACAGTGAGACAGTGGTGAACACCGCACGTTGGCGCTCGCGATTCTCCTGTCGATCGCGTTCCAACACCTCGTCAACCAACCGATCCCACTTCGCTTGCACGGCCAGGTTACGAGCACGCTTCGCGTGTGGATTATTCGAATCGAGGATCGAATAACTGCGGTTCGTTTGTGCCTTCAACTGATCGTCGTAATAGGCACGCTCCTGCGGGTCGATGAGCGTGTGATAGGCCTTGGAGAGCAGAGCGAATTGGCGTCCCGCTTCTGAGTTGGGGTTCAGATCCGGATGACTTTTGCGCGCAAGTTTCCGGTAGGCCGACTTGATCTCGGTCTGAGACGCATTGGTCTTAACACCCAGAAGTTTGTAGTAGTTAATCACTGTGCTTCTCTACCTCCAAAAGCCAGCGATGTATGCCAGGGCAGCCTGAGGACACCGCGCGTCACTCGCTTGAAAGTATAGCACCATGCGCAAGCATTTTAAGACGCGTTTTGCTGTTCACTGAGATGGCAGTTCGGCTAAGGGGGGTGCCAAAGGGGAGCCGGGGAAAACCTCGAGCGGCATTCGAGGGGGCGAGGACGAATAATAAGGCGACTCGCACCCTTTGGCGGGTTGCACTCCCTAGTACAACCGCCATGCCATTCGCTGTTTTTCAAAAAACCTTAGGAAAAACCGATCAGGGCTCACCGATTAAGTCCAAAAGTGTGAACAACCGAAGACACCAACTGTCTACCGTTAACGACACCTGCGCCGCGGATTTACGCGGATGGACGCGGATCAGAAAACTCCTCTCCTTTAGGATCCGCGTTCATCCGCGTAAATCCGCGGCCCAAGACGTCTTCATTTCTGACTCGCTCGATCAACGATACGCAGAAGAGTCCGCACGGCGATTCCGGTTGGACCCTTGGAACGATATGGCTTCGCGTCGTCGCCCCAGGCGGTGCCGGCGATGTCGAGATGCGCCCACGAAATTCCGTCTGCAAACTCTTTTAGAAACGCTGCAGCCGTAATTGTTCCCGCTTTGCGTCCACCGACGTTCTTAATGTCGGCGATATCTGACTTGATCTGTTTGGAATATTCCTTGTCGAGTGGCAACTGCCAAAACTTCTCGCCCACTTCCCTGCCCGCCGCGATGATCTCGTCAATCAACTCCTGATCGGTTCCGAGCACGGCAGAGTTCACGTCACCAAGCGCTATCGAAACAGCGCCAGTCAGGGTCGCCATATCGATGATCTTCGTTGCGCCGAGCTTCTTCGCGTACGCGATCGCGTCGGCCAGAATCAAACGTCCTTCAGCGTCGGTGTTGATGATCTCGATCGTCTTGCCGGTCATTGCTTTGACAACGTCGCCAGGTTTGGTCGCTTTACCTGACGGAAGATTTTCGGTGCAAGGCGCGACGCCCAGAATCGGAATCGGAGGTTTCAACTGCGCAATCGCACGCATCGCTCCGAGAACCGTCGCGCCGCCCGTCATGTCGTACTTCATCAACTCCATGTTCTCGCCAGGCTTGAGTGAAATGCCGCCAGAGTCAAACGTCACGCCCTTGCCGACAAATGCCAGTAAATCTTGGTTATCTGCAACAGGATTCGGCGGTGTGTACTTGAGAATGATTAGCTTGGCTGGTTGATCGGATCCACGAGCGACACTCAACAGCGAGCCCATGCCTTCCTGTTCCATTCGTGCTTCGTCGAGCACGTCTACACTCAAGCCAAACTCGTTCGCGATTTCACGGGCGCGCTCGGCCATGTCAGTCGGAGTCATGTAAGCGCCCGGCTCGTTCGCGAGATCGCGTGTGAAGTTGACTGACTCACCAACTATCGATCCGACCCTAATACCTTCCTGCAACAACTTCTCGTCAGCGCCTTCGACGACGACCACCAAACGTTCAATCGTCTTATCTTCTTTTTCAACCGTCCGGTACTTATCAGGATCGAATAGTGCTATGTATGCACCCTCAACTGCCGTCTCTGCAACTTGCGCTGCGTCGGCAGAAGAGCGAGGAAGCACGGCGATAGTCTTAACGTTCTTGCTGCGAAGCGAACGAACCGCGGTTCCGGACATCTGCGAAACATGTGCGGTTTTATAGTCGTTGGCTTCGCCGACACCAACCAGGAGCAGCCGGCGCGCTTTGAGCTTGTTGTTTCCAACAAGATGGAAGTAGGCAGTTTCGCCTTCCTTGCCAACGAACTCTTCGGCGTCGAGTGCGGAGCGCACCAGTCCGCCCGAAAGATCGTCGAGCTTCTTCAAAAAACCCTCATCGGCTTTTTCGTTCTTAAAAACGGCAACCGCCAGAGCTTGCGCGTCAAGCTCGTTAATTGGTCCTCGGTTGGCTTCAACTTGCATGGTGAGTAGGTTCTCCTGGGATTTATATTGAATTTTCTGTCATCGATTGCGCTCCTTGAGCTGCGCGCGCGTCTCTCGTTCCACCGTGCGCTTCAGCTCGGCCTCTCGTTTGTCATACAGCTTCTTACCGCGCGCGACTCCCACTTCGATTTTTATGCGTCCGTTTTTTAGGTAAAGCTGTGTGGGAACGAGAGTCATTCCCTGTTTGGCTGTAGCTTCGTCGAGTCGGGATATTTCACGTTTGTGAAGCAGCAGCTTGCGAGTCCTCAGTGGATCGTGGTTCTCGCGATTCCCATGAGAATACGGCGAAATGTGTGCATTGAACAACCACGCCTCGCCATTCTGCACAGAAATATAAGCTTCTTTGAGCTGTACGCGCCCGCCCATCGCACTCTTAACTTCCGTGCCCGTCAACACAAGGCCGGCTTCGTACTTATCCGAAATATGATAATTGTGAAACGCAGCACGATTGGCTGCTAAAACTTTTTCTTCTTTCGCCAAGGCTATCTCAGTGCGCTACGTTCTTCAGGTCGAGCACATCGTGACGAGTAATGATGCCGATAATTCGTCTGTACTCTTCGACTAAAACCGCCGGACTGGTTTGCAGTCGTCGCGTCACTTCACTCGAGCTCGCATCGACGTCGACAATCGGAAAACTCGCCTCCATCACTTCGCTCACCGGTGAATTGAGCAGTTCCCGGTTACGCACCACTTTCGCCAAACATCGATTCTCACGCAAGGAACCGACCGCTCGTCCTTCTTCCAACACTGGAATCTGACTGAGTCCGAGCTCATCCATCTTTTCCAAAGCTTCGCCCACAGTATCAATCGGCGTCACGAACACCAGCGCCTTTGGTGCTTGCGGTTTCTTCGTTCCAGTGATTAGTCCCGCAGTGATCTTTTGCGGCTCCAACAGGCGCTTCTCTTTCAACCACTCATCGGAGTGGTGCTTGCTCAAGTAATGCTCGCCCGTATCGCAAACAATGAACACGACGATCGCATCCTGGTCCAGACCCTTCGCCACGCGTAATGCAGCGGCGAGATTGGTGCCGGTAGATCCACCGCAAAAAATTCCCTCCAACCGTCCGAGCATACGCGACATTTCGAACGACTCGCGATCGGTTACGTTGATGACTTCATCCACATACTTGATGTGAACGTTCGGCGGCACGATCTCCTGCCCGATTCCCTCGACCAAATACGGCGTCGCCTCCACGATCTTTCCTGTCTCTTTGTAAGTCTTGAAAATCGAACCGTATGGATCGGCGCCAATGATCTTGATGTTTGGATTTTTCTCTTTGAGGAACCGACCGGTGCCGGAGATAGTACCACCAGTTCCGAGTCCCGCGACAAAGTGAGTGAGTTTACCTTCGGTTTGTCGCCAGACTTCCGGTCCGGTTGTGCGGTAGTGTGCTTCCGGATTTGCCGGATTGGAATACTGATCCGGATAAAACGAGTTTGGAGTTTCGGTTGCGATTCGTTTAGCGGTGGAGACGTAATGATCTGGAGTGCCGGGTTTGGCAGAGACGGGAGTTATTACGACGTCAGCGCCGAGCGCTTTCAAGTAGCGCGACTTTTCAACGGAAGCCTTGTCAGTCATTACGAAGATACATTTGTAACCTTTAACTGCCGCCGCGATCGCCAAACCGATGCCGGTGTTTCCTGAAGTTGCCTCGACGACTGTTCCGCCTGGCTTCAGCATGCCTTCACGTTCCGCGGCTTCAATCATTGCTACGCCGATGCGGTCTTTCACTGAGTAACCCGGATTCAAGTTCTCCATCTTCGCGAACACTTGCGCTTTCACGTCTCGAGCGAGCCGGTTGAGTTTCACCAGCGGCGTATTTCCGATCAGGCCGAGGATGTTTTCCTGGAATTCCATCTGAGTCTCCGAGAGTCAGGTAAATGCGGGTCCTATTAAGCCACAAAAAAGCACAAAAGCTTAGCCACGAAAAGGCACAAGATGCACAAAAAGATTCATCTTGTGCCTTTTGTGCTTTTTTGTGGCTAAAGATTTGGTGCCTTTTTGTGGTTTAAAATGTTAGGACCCGGACGTGCTCTCCCCTTCACATCCGGGCCCTTACAAGGCCACTCATCTTTCAATGTGTGACCGAACCGTTAATTCAACAGGTTAGTAGCGGCGATACCTGTTTCTGTCTCGAAGCTTGTAGGTGTAAAGCGCCGCTCCACCTCCACCTGCGATAGCGCCAATCACTGCGCCTTTTTTCCCGCCTACCAGTCCGCCAAGTAATGCTCCCGCGCCGGCACCTCCAACGGTGGTCAGGACGTCGCGATGTCGATCCCAGAACGATCGGTCTCGATTCCAGTAATCGCTACCGCGATAGTTTCTGTCTCTATAAACCTGATTGCGATAACCCGAATCAGCAACGCGCTGTTCGTATCGTCTATTGTTATCAACCCTTCGATATCGTGTTTGCGCACCGACCGGAATCGCAGTCAACGTCAGCGCTAACAAACAAACAATACTTAACAACCCTTTTTTCATTCCTACTGCCTCCGTGTCCCTCATTTGGCAATGAGTGTGCCACCTTGCGCTCGTTCGCATATATCGGGATTTTTTGCAGTTTTAGGGAGAGTTGAGCTAAATATGACGCGAATGCGTTAACCATTCGGTGCGGATTCCGTTGAGTGATTCACCTTTTGGGGTAATGGAATGAAGATTCTCATTCTCGACGCACAGCAGATCCGCGAGCTGCAGCCGATGACGGATTGCATCGAGCTGATGGCGGATGCGTTGTCGGCGCTTGCTCGCGACGAAGTGCATCAGCCGCTGCGCACGATCGTTCGTCCGCCGAACGCGCGTGGGTTGCTCGGTCTGATGCCTGCTTATCGTGGCGGTGAGCGAGGCGCGTTCGGACTGAAAGCGATCTGCGTCTTTCCTGACAATCCGTCGCAAGGCAAAGATGCCCACCAGGGCGCGGTGATCTTATTCAGCCGCGAGACTGGCGAGATGCTCGCTTTGATGAACGCTTCCGAGATCACCGCGATTCGGACTGCTGCTGTGTCAGCCGTCGCAACTCGTCTACTCGCCCGCGAAGACGCGCGTGAGTTGGCGATCATCGGCGCTGGTGTGCAGGCTCGCACGCATCTCGTTGCGCTCGCGTGCGTTCGATCGATCAAACGCGCACGGGTGTCGGCGAGAAACTTTGAACACGCGGAACGGCTAGCGCGCGAGATGCAGCCGTCGATTTCATTTCCGATAGAGCCGGTTGAAACGAATGAAGCGGCAGTTCGAGATGCAGACCTCATCGTCACAGCCACTTCTTCACTAGCGCCGGTAATTAAAAACGACTGGATCTCTCGCGGGGCGCACATCAACGCGATTGGAACACACGCCGCCAACTCGCGAGAGATCGATAGCGGCACGATGGCTGCGGCGAGAATCTTCGTCGACCGCCGTGAGTCGGCGTTGAATGAAGCAGGAGATTATTTGCTGGCGGCGAAAGAAGGCGTCATCGGTCCGGAAAACCTTGTCGCCGAAATTGGAGAGCTATTAATCGGAGCAAAACCAGGTCGCTTGTCTTCAACCGATATCACTCTCTTCAAGTCGCTCGGCCTGGCAATCGAAGACGTCGCCTGCGCTGAATACCTGTACGGCAAGGCACAGTCGCAAAGTGCTGGCACCTGGGTAGAGTTCTAGAAACACATAAGGCACAAAGACCGAAGCCACAAGAAGCACATAAGACATACATACTTTGGCTTTTCTTGTGCTCTTTTTGTGCCTTTTTGTGGTTCAAAAGACAGCAGCAGTTTCGTAGGCGTACCACAGTCCGAACGCAATACTCACGACCGCGGCGGCCATCTGCATTCGATAATGCAAGCTCGAGAGATTTCGCGCGGTGAGCGCAAACGGCAATCCGATAAGACCTGACATCACGATCATTCCAACAACCGAACCCAAACCAAAGACTGCCAAATACAACAACCCCAGCCACGCCGAGCTGATCTGAGTCAGCACCAGCAACGTCAACGCGCCCGAACCTGCGAGCCCGTGCATCATTCCGATGAAGACTGGCTTCACGCCGATCGCCGAAACCGCATGATTATGTTTTTGTTGCGTGCGGTGCCGTGTCTCCGGCTCGTGGAAGTGAACGTGAACGTGCGACACGCCGTCATGACTGTGCTCGTGAACGTGCAGGTCATCTCTTCGACGCAACGCGCGCCACAGCGCAGCCGCGCCTAATCCGACGATCATCAGCGCCACGCCAAACTCCAGCCAGTTACTCACGTGCTCCGGAATCGCGACTCGCAAGGCCAACACAACCACGCCAACGATCAATAACGACACGGTATGACCCGCGCCCCACAACGCTCCAACCAGCGCCGATCGCAACACGTTCCGCTGCTGACTCGCGATTGTCGAAACAGCAACAACGTGGTCCACCTCGGTCGCATGCTTCAACCCAAATAACAACCCGATTCCGAGAATTGTGAGCGTGGCCAACATATCCGTGTTTTAGATCAATCGATCTCCAGTCACCGACACTGAGTCCTGCCGGTAATGACATCCGCGACTCTGGCGATTGTGCTGTGCTGCCTGCGCGACGATCAGTGCGACTTCGACCGCATTGCGCAGACCGATCAATCCGTCAGAAAGTTTCGTCGTGCGGTAAAACGTTTCGATCTCATTCCACAGGTGACGCAATTCGCGAATCGCGCGCGACAAACGATCTCCGCTGCGGACGAGGCCCACATAGTGCCACATAATGTTTTGAATTGTCTGCATGTCACCCTGAATCAACGCCGGATCGGGGTCAGCACTCAGACCGCTTTCGTCCCACGGTGGAATGTCGTCAAACTTCGGCCGCTGCTCGTTTTTATCTTCATTGAGCGCGCGTTCGATCTCCAACGCCGCGCGGTTTCCCCAAACCAAACCTTCCAGCAGCGAAGTCGAAGCCAAACGATTCGCGCCGTGCACGCCTGTGCAACTGATTTCACCAACAGCGTACAAGTTGCGAATCGTCGAACGTGCCCACTCATCGACGAGCACGCCGCCGCAGAAGTAATGCGCCGCGGGCACCACCGGCACAGGCTCGCGCGAGATATCCAGCCCAACCTTCAAACACTCTTCGTAAATAAACGGAAATCTCTCGCGAATCGCCTCCGCGGGCATGTGCGAAGCGATGTCGAGCAGCACGAAAGAATAACCCTGCGTTTCCATCTCACGATGAATCGCGCGCGCCACCACGTCACGCGGCGCGAGGTCTTTCCATTCCGGCGAGTAACGCTCCATGAAAGGACGAAGCTCAGGTGTCAACAACACTCCACCTTCACCACGAACAGCTTCGCTGATCAATAAACCTTCGGCGCCGGGAGCCGCCAAGGCAGTCGGGTGAAACTGCACGTACTCCGCGTTGGCGATGCGCGCGCCGGCTCGGTTGGCCATCGCCAGACCGTCGCCACGCGAACCGACGGGATTTGTGGTGTTTCGATAAATCCTGCCGAGCCCGCCGGTGGCCAGGATCGTGGCGTTGGCGAGATAGCGGTGCACAGTCTTCTCTGAGCGATCGAAGACGTAACATCCGTGACAGGAGATTTCGCGATAGTTGTCGAGTGGATCGCGCGAATGATGTGGAAAAGTGATCAGGTCAACCGCAGTCGCTTCTGATTTGATCTTGATGTTGGGACGATCACTCAGCGCTGCGACGAGGCCGTTCATGATGGCTCGTCCGGTTGCGTCGCCAACGTGAAGGATTCGGCGGCGCGAGTGGGCTGCTTCCTGTCCCCAAACGGGTGTGCCTTCGCTTGTGTGATCGAAGACGACATGTGCCGTGCGTTCGAGCACTTCGTGCAGCAGTTGTGGACCTTCGTCGGCGAGAATCCGCGCTGCCTTGGGCGAGCTCACGCCCGCGCCGGCGGCGACAATATCTTCGAACAACAACTCTGACGTATCGTCGGGGCCGCGTCCGATTATTCCGCCCTGCGCATAGCGAGTGTTTGATTCACGAGCGTCGGGCGCGCGGGTGATAATGGTGATTTGGCGCTCGGAATTTCGAGCGAGACGTAGAGCCGCAGTTGCACCGGCAATTCCGCAACCGATGATCAGCACTTCAGCGTTCGTCATTTTTGTATTTGAGCCGCGGATTAACGCGGATTTACACGGATCAGAGTTAATCCGCGTTCATCCGCGTGAATCCGCGGCTCAGTCTTCGCGGCCGATCTCGAGCATGCGCTCGACTGAACGGAGCGCGCGGCGGCGAATGTCCTCGTCGATCACGATCTCAAACTGCTCCTTGCGCAGCGATTCGAGCGTGTCTTCGAGTGTGATCTGGTTCATGTGCGGACAGCGCACGCTGCAAAGCCGAAGCATATCCTTCTCGGGATTGGCAGCCGCGATGTTGTCGCCCATCGAGCATTCAGTGAGCAGCAGATAACGTGGCGCGTTCGTCTGTTCGACGTATCTGATCATCGCGGTCGTGCTGCCGGAATAATCCGATGCGGCAACGACTTCAGGACTACACTCCGGATGGGCCAGGATCACGACATCAGGAAACTGCTTTCTGACGTTCTGAATATCTTCCACGCTGAACTTCTCGTGCACTTCACAACGGCCGGGCCAACCAACCATCTGATAGTCGAGATCATTCGGCAGCCGCATGCGCGGATCGCGAGTCGGAAAAATGATCTGCTTGCGCGTTTCGCGCGCGACGTTACCCGCGAGATACTCATCGGGAATGAATATTACTTTGTCAGTGTTCAGTGACTTCACGACTTTGACCGCATTCGACGACGTGCAACAGATGTCAGACTCTGCTTTCACATCGGCGTAAGTGTTGATGTAAGTCACCACTGGCACGCCGGGAAATCTCCGCTTCAACTCGCGCACATCTTCGGCGGTGATGCTCGCGGCGAGAGAACATCCGGCTTTCTCGGAAGGTATGAGCACCTTCTTTCGCGGGTTGAGAATCTTCGCCGTCTCCGCCATGAACTTCACGCCGCAAAACACAATGATGTCTTTGTCAGTCTCCGCGGCTCTGCGACTGAGCTCGAGCGAGTCGCCTACAAAATCTGGTATCGAATGGAAGAGCGCCGGCTCCATGTAGTTGTGACCAAGTATGACGGCGTTCTTTTCGACTTTAAGTTGATTGATCTCCGCCGCCAGCTCCGCCTTGATGCGCAGTTCAAAATCCGGCACGGTGTCCGAGAGCAGCCGGCTGAGCTTTTCGTAAATCTCTTCAGTTGTTGTCGTTTCAATAATCATTCTACAAATTCCAAACTCACATCAAACACCGGCGGCGAGTGCGTCAACGCTCCGACAGAAATGTAATCAACGCCTGTTTCTGCAACTTCGAGCACGTTTGCGAGCGATACGTTGCCAGAGGCCTCGAGTTTGGCCCTGCCTTCACAGATGGCAACCGCCTCACGCATTGTTTCAAGGGACATATTATCAAGCAAAATTCGTCGAACTTCGAGCCGCAACGCCTCGCGCACGTCATCTAGCGACCGTGTTTCGACTTCGATCTCGAGCGTTGTTCCTGATGCGCGAACACGCTCGACCGCGGCGGTTATTGAGCCGGCGAAGTCAATGTGGTTGTCCTTTATTAATACCATGTCGAAGAGGCCGGTGCGGTGGTTCTGCCCGCCGCCGAGTCGAACGGCGAGTTTGTCGGTCAGGCGCAGACCGGGTGCGGTTTTGCGAGTGTCGAGAATAGTAGCCGTGGTGGTGGAGACTGCGTCGACAAACTGACGCGTCAACGTGGCAATTCCTGACATGCGGCCGAGGAAGTTGAGAGCGGTGCGTTCGGCTGTGAGCAGCGCTCGCGCTGGGCCTTCGACCTCGGCTAACACCGTGCCTCGAGTGACTTTTGATCCATCTGTGATTTTTGTGACAAACCGGATTCGATCGCTCAAAGCCCGCATAACTTCTCTCGCAGCTTCCAAACCGGCAACTACACCAGCCTGCTTCGCTACGATGCGACCGCGCAGCGATGCATCGGCAGGCACGACAGCGTTGGTGGTTACGTCGCCTGGTCCGATATCCTCTTCGAGCGCACGCTGTATGTAGTCGGAAATCAAAGTGTATCTTGCAACATGAAGAGCTTTTCCCGCAAAGGCGCAAAGACGCAAAGAAGAAGTTAAACCGAAATATGCGCTCTTACTTTGCGTCTTTGCGCCTTTGCGGGAAACCTACCTCACGGTAATCAACACGTCGCGCCCGTCCTGCGCTTCATTACCCGAGTAGTCAGCAGCAATGATTCGCAACACATAATCTCCTTTCGGCAACTGTGACGTATCCCAAACACCCGTCGCTGCACGTCCATCGCGGACGGTGTTCGTCACCTCATAGAGAAACCGCGTCGTCTCGCTGCCATAAACAGTGATTCCACTCTCGGCGGCGTACGCCACTTTCGTCGCTTCCCTCTCCCGCGGCAATCTATCGAAGACGATGTTGATGCGCGGCTGTTCGAAGCCGGGCGCAGGCGTTCCATCACTTTTGAGAACTTGATAGCCAAGTTTGTATAAACCAAGTCTTCGCCGGCTCGCATTCATGTTCGTGCGATCGAACGCATCAACCACGACCCGCACTGATCCACTCACCAGCAATCGCCCGTTTTGTTTCTCAGTCAACCGCCTGCCTGCCGTATCAAATAGTTGAATACCATCCTTCTCAATCGTAGGCGACACGCTATCGCTGAAACCGATTGGAGACATCGACAACGGATTGATCTCGCCGCCGGGTGGTCCAATATTCATGTGAACGTGATACATGCGATTGAGCGTGCCGACAGCTTCACCTGGACGAAAGCGTGCGCCGCGTTTGATTCGCATGCGCGTGAGCTTTTGCTGAGCATCGTTCACCGGAATGAAGCGCGGATCGTCAAACATCTTTCCATCTTTATCGCGCCCGACGTTGATGTGAATGTAGGAGACGACGCCAACGCGCATTCCCTCGTTGAGGGTATCGAATCCCCAATTTGGTAGAGGACTGACAACCTTCTCCGACCGCACCACTCGAGCAATGTCACCATAAGCACCGAAGACATCGAGTCCACTGTGCAGATGATGCCGGCTGTCGGTCGAGTCAAAACTGCCGCGCACTTCGCCGATAGTCGCCACCACCTCGTGCGGGCGGTCCTGCGGTGCCAGCGGCCACAACAACGATTGTTGCCCAAGCGTCTCCTTAGTAAGTCGCGGCAACGGCTCTGTTGTTATTGTCGCAGCGGAGCTCGTCGTTACCATTTGATCCAACTTTCGAACGAGATAATTCCCACTATCCGCAACGTATAACTCCGCAGGTCGATCGCTGCGTGGTCCAATCGCAATGCCCGCCGGCTGGTTAAAAGCGTACGCGATCACACGGCCAACACCGTCAGGCGCGATCTGAACCACACGACCCCAATCGAGCTCCGTGACATAGACAAAACCGTCATGCGACAGCGCCAATCCTATCGGACTGGAAACCTCAGCACTCGACAGCGTTGTCACGCTGCCATCAGCCGTGATCTTTCGCAATCGATCATTCCCGGTGTCGGCGACGATGACGCTGCCGTCAGCCATCACTGCAACACCACACGGCGTATCGAAGAGCGCAGCACTACGATCGCCGTCTGCATAACCGGGACTCGAACCGCCGGCCACCGTGCTCACCTGACCTTCTTTCGTAATCAGGCGAATACGATCGTTGTAAGTGTCGGCAACATAAATATTGCCCTGCGAATCGACAGCGATTCCGACCGGACCATTGAACCGAGCTTGTGCGGCTGGTCCATCGATGTATCCCGCAGTCCCGTCGCCGGCAACTGTCGAAACCTGACCTTCCGGCGTGACTTTTCGTATGCGATTGTTTCCAGTGTCAGCTACGAGAAGATTACCTTGAGAGTCTAGAGCAATACCCGAAGGCGTGTTGAACGAAGCTGTTGTGCCTGCCCCATCGGCGAACCCTTCGCTACCGCCCGCGAGTGTCATCACTATACCGTCCGGCGTGATCTTTCGAATGCGGTTACTCTCGCCTGCATCAGCAACATAGACCGTCCCGTCAGTCGCGATCGCTACACCAAACGGATCTGAAAACCCTGCCTGCGTGGATTGCGCGGCATCGCGGAACAGTGGTGCTCCATCGCCTGCGAGTATCGTTACGTGTGCTGTCCATCCGACCGGGGTCGGCAGCGGCTTGCCTCGGAAAACAAAGTAAGCGATTGCGGCGCTGAGTAAGGCGAGAAGTATTAAGAGGACGACGAGTCTGCGCATCGGGTGACTAGTCGAGGACGGCTTCCGGCTGCGCGAGCATCTCTTCGATGCGTGCGATGTAACGTCCAACGTGCAGGCCGTCCATCAACGAGTGATGCACCTCAACAGAAAACGGCATGAGCGTGCGTCCGTTCTCCTCTGTGAACTTGCCGAACGAGATCTTGGGTACTGAATCCTCGCGTCCCCAGCGGCGTGCGTGAGAAAAGCTGGTGAAGGAGATCCACGGCAGCGTGGTGCAATGGATGCGCGCGTCGTCTTCGTGTCTGGGACTGAACGCGCCGTCGCCGTTTCGTATCTCGTCGACAGCGCGCGTCGCACCTTCCATAAACTTGCGGAAGCTCTCTGCGTAGTCGAAATAGACGAGTGTGAAAGTCTCGTTGGGCAGCATCAGAGTTGTACCGCCGTTGATAACATCATGGACCAGGACCTTGCCCTGGCGCAGTCGATAGCGGAACGGCTCGATCTCGTTTGCTGCCTTTAGGGCCAGGTAATGATAGGTCAGCCACACGCTCGTGCGTCCACGTTTCTTCAATTCTCTAAGCAGGTTCGTGACGTCGAGTCGTGTGCATATATTAAAGTATGGCTTGTCGAAGGGGAGATAGAACTCGAAGACGGCGCGTCGCGACCAAGTATCCAGGTCAATATAGTGGGGCATGGCGAGAATTGTACCTGACTGTTGGCAACTAGGGGAGATTGCTGTATACAACCAACGGTTGAACGGAAAAGAATATATGGACATGACACGCGTAGCCACCTGGTTTCTTCTGTTAACAATGGTAGTAACTTCTGCCGCCGCCCAATCGGATGACGAGATAAAAGGGAAAAACTGGCAGGCCAATCCTCAGATCATCGCTATCCGCAGAATCGTCGATTCGGCCAACGCCCAGGTCACGAAAGGAGTGTTTCAAACGGAGCACCGCATCTGCGAGGAGGGCTGGTTTCGTCGACTTCGAATCGCGCGCGACTCAAAAGGGACCGTCAGGTGGTACCAGCATTATGAGGAAGGTGAAGATTCGTCGTGGGACGATAATTACTACTATGACGATGCTGGCCGACTGCGGTTTGTGATCATGACGTCTTACGCCGCTAACGGCACACGAGAACAACACCGTGCCTATTACGATGAAGGCGGTCATCTCATTTACCACGGTCGCCGGCTCCTCAAAGGACCAGGATACTTTGGCCCTCCTGTAGAAGATCTCAAGCAGTTGGTGCACATGGATCCAAAAAAGGATTTTGCGGAATCGGCGCAGGGCTGCAAAGAGGTAAAGCCCTCCCCGAAGCGTCACACACGCAAGAGTTGAAGGGCATCTGCAATGAAACGTGTGAAACTTCTTCTAGTGGCGATCATCGCGAGTCTGTTCGGAGTGCTGAACGAAGGTTCGCGTCTAACTGTTACCGCCGGAACAAAACAAGCTCCCGTCAAAGAGTTGTCACGAGGAAACTGTTTTCTCCCGTGCGCCTGGGCGGCAGCGAAGAAGTTGCCGTGAACAGCAACCTGTACATGGTCGATGATCATGGAGCGATATGGACCGTACGTGACCGGCACGACTATGATAAAGGGCGCTTCAGCTTTTCTGATCGGTCTTGGGATCAACTCCAGCAACAAAGGTTCGCCGGGTTTTCAATCGGCATGGCGAAGTGATCGGCATCGCGGCGGAGGGTTCGAACGGCACCCGTGCGGGTTTAGGGTTTTCTTCTTCTCTGCTCGCTACAATGACGCACCTGGGGGAGCCGGGCGTCGGAGTTGGCAGAGGTTCTGAACCGTCGTTTCAGGTTGGGCCACCGGCAGAAGGGACGCAAGCGTCGGCCGCTCCTACGGTCGATGAAAAGCCAGTGCAGTTGAGAGTACCAACTCCGCGCTACACCGAGGCGGCTCATGCGAATAAAGTTGAGGCACTGTAATTTTGCGGGTGCTAGTGGGTGCCGATGGAAATCTGCAGCAGCTGAGCGTCGTTCGCGGGCTTCCCGATGGACTTACCCAACAAGCAATTGCCGCGGCGCGCGAAGCTAAGTTCAAGCCAGCAATGAAAGATGGCACCGGTCCGATACTGGGTGGTGCCGTAAATGGACTTCACCCTTCGGTGAGCCGGTGCGCCCAGTTAGCCAATGCGATCATGTGTTGCTTTGGCGAGTTCGAGTGAACTCTCGCAAACGCCTGATCGAGTGGGGAGTAATAGAGTGAACCTAATTGGTTTTGCTATACTTCGACGCACATGGCGGGGTAGCTCAGATGGTTAGAGCGTGGGATTCATAACCCCAAGGTCGGCGGTTCGATCCCGCCC